>Ga0138355_1118681_pt1 | contig 17649 bp, 12 predicted proteins | sample YNPNP_1300MetaT_FD_101540 | JGI IMG/M metagenome (GOLD analysis project Ga0138355, IMG submission 101540) | Anoxygenic and chlorotrophic microbial mat microbial communities from Yellowstone National Park, USA - YNP NP_1300 MetaT (Metagenome... ...
AAACATAAATGTCGTTACTCGAGAGTAATAGAATACTTCCAGCAGTATTAGAAGAAGAAATGCAGAGTTCGTACCTGGACTATGCTATGAGTGTTATAGTGTCCCGTGCATTGCCCGATGTTCGTGATGGACTAAAACCTGTTCACCGCCGTATACTATTTGCTATGCAAGAAATGGGGCTATATTACAATCGTCCATACAAGAAAAGTGCCCGTTTGGTTGGTGAAGTTTTGGGTAAATACCATCCACACGGTGATGCATCGGTTTACGACGCAATGGTTAGATTGGCACAACCTTGGTCTATGCGTTACCCCTTGGTTGATGGACAGGGAAACTATGGCTCCATCGATGGTGATAGCCCTGCTGCTATGCGTTACACCGAAACTCGTATGGCTCAAATTGCTTCTTATTTATTGAAAGATATAGATAAAAACACCGTTGATTTTCAACCAAACTTTGACGATTCGCTAAAAGAACCAAAAGTATTGCCAAGCGTAATTCCCAATCTTTTGATTAATGGTTCAAGTGGAATTGCCGTAGGAATGGCAACAAGCATTCCGCCACATAATTTAGTTGAAGTTGCTAATGCAATTCAATATCTAATCCGTAATCCAAATTGCGATATCCAGGACTTGATGCAATATGTGCCAGGACCAGATTTCCCAACCGGTGGAATAATTTATGGCGTTAATGGAATTTATGATTGCTACACAACTGGTCGTGGCAAAATGATAGTCCAAGCCAAAGTGAAAATTGACGAGACAAAAACGGGCAAGAAAAGGATTATTGTCAACGAATTACCTTATCAAGTTGTAAAGAAAACTGTAATCGAAAAAATAGTAGAAGCTGTTAAGGCCAAGATTATCGACGAAATTTCTGATATTCGCGACGAATCTGACCGCGACGAAATGGTTCGTATTGTTATTGAACTCAAAAAAGATGCAATGCCCGAAGTTGTTCTGAATAAATTGTTCCAACACACTCCTTTGCGGATAACTTTTGGCGCAATTATGCTTGCGTTGGTTAATGGACAACCCAAGGAGTTGAATTTGAAGGAGATGATGGAACACTTCGTTAATCATCGATTGGACGTGCTTGTTCGTAGAACTAAATTCGAATTGGATGCAGCCGAAAAACGGGCACATATTTTAGAAGGATACATAATTGCATTGGATCATTTGGACGAAGTTATCCAAACAATACGAAACTCAGCTAATCCACAAATTGCATCCGAGCAATTACAATCCAAGTTTGGAATGAGCGAAATTCAAGCCAAAGCAGTATTGGAATTGCGTTTGCAACGCTTAACCGCAATGGAACGCGACAAAATAATGGAAGAATATCGCGAAATCCTTAAAACAATCGAGCGGTTGAAATCTATTTTAGCAAGCCGTGAATTGCAATTACAAATGATTTGGGACGAATTAGAAGAAGTGAAAAACAAATTTGGCGATAGCCGGCGAACCGAAATTTCGTCCGATGAATTAGAGAAAAAAAGAGAAGATTTAATTCCCGACGAGGAAGTTATTGTAACGATTACACATCGAGGATTAATCAAAAGAACACCACTATCGACATATCGAAAGCAAAACAAAGGAGGTCGCGGCATTAGTGGAGCTACAACAAGCGAGGATGATTATATCGAAATGGTTTTTCAAGCAACAAACCACAACCATTTGCTTATTTTCACTGATTTTGGCCGTGCTTATAATATCCGAGTATTCGATATTCCCGAAGGGTCGCGAATTTCCAAAGGGCGTGCTATATCCAATGTTATTCAAATGCAAGAAGACGAAAAAGTAACCGTAATTTTGCCTATTAAAGAGTTTGCCGAAGATCACTATATTTTTATGTGCACTAAATACGGAACTGTCAAACGAATCGATTTAACCGAATTCGAAAAAATTCGGTCCACTGGCATTAGGGCATTGACATTGAACGAAGACGATAGGTTGGTTGCCGCAAGGATCACTAATGGCAATAACGAAATCATAATTGGAACAAGGATGGGATTTGCTTGTCGATTCAAAGAAAGTGAAGTTAGAGTGATGGGGCGAACTGCTACAGGCGTTCGTGGAATTCGCCTGTCACCGATGGATGTTGTGGTGTCGATGGTTGCAGTAAACAATCCCGAGCAACAAATTTTGATAGTAGGCGAAAATGGTTATGGAAAGCGTACCAAAGTTGAGGAATTCCGAATGACCAGCCGTGGTTCGAAAGGTGTGATATCGATGAAAACTACTGCAAAAACTGGCAAAGTTGTTGGATTGCTCACCGTGATGGAAACCGATGAATTAGTTGTAATGACACAAAATGCCGTCATCATTCGTCAATCAGTTAAAGATATAAGCTTGCTTGGACGCAACACTCAAGGTGTTCGTCTTATTCGCCTTGACCAAAACGATAGAATTGCCGATATTACTGCTGTTTCGCGCGAAGAAGAGGACGAACCTGATACTCCTTCGCTGGAAATACAAGAATAAAATATATTTGTCTAATACGGAGATTCATTGCGATACTTCCTTTTGGCTTTGTTGATTTTAGCTGTTACGATGCAAACTGCTTATTCGCAGCAGCAAGAACGCTCTCAACGTCAAGAAAAGGAAATCGATATTGATTATGAAAACAGTAAAATTGATTCAACCAAATTTGTTTTGGACACTATTAACCTCTGGCGTCCTTTAAAAAATCACAATTCAATATCTTTTTTGAACATCACTAAAAAAAGTGTCCTAAGCAAAAAGGATTTGGTCTCGATACCTTATTTCACATTAAGTGATGTATTGAAACAAAAAAATATAGGTTACCCGCGATCGGATGGATTTCCTGGTTTAAATAATTCTATTATATTCCTGGGTGGTTTGCCTAATGGCATAGATTTGAGATTCAACAACATTTCCCAATCATTGCCTTTAAGCGGGGAAGCTCTATGGTCAATATTCCCTATGGAAAATATCGAAAATATCGAAATTCTGACAGGTTCGCAAGCGTTCATTTTAGGAAATAATTCCAATGGAGCATTGATTAACTTGCAGGAAATTCAACATCACACCTATAAACCTTATACAAAACTTTGGTATAATCAAAGTATCGACGAAACACTAGCTGCTGATGGAGTTTTTACCCAGAACTTTGCAAAAAATTTTAATTTTTTATTTGGGTTTCGGTCGATTTTTTCGCCTGGAACATACGAAAATCAATGGCTGGAAAGCTGGAACCTACGAGCAAAAATTCGTTGGAATATTGATAGCTTGAGCAATTTATCGTTCAGCGAAAATTTTACAAATTATGGAATTAGCCAAAATGGTGGCATCAACCCTTATTCTTCATCCGAGCTTTACAATCCACTTAATGCTCTACCCATTCTTAACCATTGTGATTTTAGATTGTTCCAACACAACATTAACGCATCTTATTCAACTTTTTTGGATAGGAACAAAAGTAATGCTTTAACATCGTCCTTGTCGGTGATTTTAAATGATTATTCATTTAGGGATATGGAAGGAATAATCAACAATCCATTGGACAGCAATTTTCAGTTTGTTTTCGACAACACTGCTATTTTGAACAATACAAGTTACGAACTAAATTTGGATTTTTTGGATTTGAAATTTGGAAGTGATGTTGCTTGGAATGTATTCAATAATTCAAACTCAATAAAAACAAAAAATTATTTTGATTTTGGAGCATATGGATTAGCATCAATCAAATTATCAGATTTAATTAATATTTCTGGAGGCTTTAGATTATTCCGAAAATTCGACAATGATGGTTATGCATTTGGTGCAAGGTTGGAATCTCAATTCTTTGATGATTTGAAGTATTACTTTGATGTATCGACCGGAACACGCTTGCCATCAATAATTGAATTAAACCGTGCCCAAAAAGAGATACATAATCTATTTATTTTTGGATTAAATGCCAAATTTCGAACAACCACAGTGGATGTTGTAGCATATTATCGACTTATTGATAACCCAATAAGATTTAAATTTTTGTTTGATACATCCTCAAATCGATATATAACAGCATTCTACAATTTAAGAAATAAATCCTATCCTGGATTGGATATTATAGCGCAAACTCAAGTGTGGGTTTTGGGTTTGGAAGCAAAGCTAAGTTTGAATTTCCAAAAGTTGAGTTCATTTTCTGAACAAGATTTTCCATTATTTTATGGTTCTGTTCGTCTTTATTATACAATTTTGTCGGGCGAGAGTTTCATAAAAATTGGTTTATCTGGTGATTTGCTAAGTGGCTACAAAGGTTTAGGTTACTTTCCAATTTATTCTGGATATTACGAAAATAATTATAAATCGTCGTTTATGAATAATGGATTGAATGCATTTGCTCAGGCAAAGTTAGGAAACGCTTATATAAAAGCAAGTCTTAACAATTTGCTTAACCAAGGATTTTACTACACACCAATTTATCCCGAACCAGCCCGACATTTTCAATTTTCGTTTTCTTGGGCTTTTTTGGATTGATATGAACAAATTTGTACATTTCGAAGAAAAATCTTTATATAAATTAATAGTTGAATACTCCCTGCCAGCAACAATTGGAATGATTGTTAGCTTTTCGTATAACATCATCGACCGAATATTCGTAGGGAATCAATTAGGAGCCGAAGCGTTATCGGGCGTTGCACTCACTTTTCCTTTACAAATCATAATCTTTGGCATTGCTTTTATGATTGGAATTGGTGCAAATAGCAATGTATCGCTTAGTTTAGGTCGTAAGGAATTGGACGAAGCCGAAAAGTTTTTGGGCAATGCTATTACCTTAAGCCTTATTTTTTCTCTCATAATTTTTTTGATTGTTAACATTTTTTTCGATAGAATATTAGATTTGTTAGGAAGTTATGGTAGTACTCGATTCTACTCTGCTGGATTCCTAAAAGTTGCAATCTGGGGTGTGTTTTTCCAGTCGATTTCGATGGGTTTGAATAATTTGATTAGAGCGGTTGGCTATCCGAACACTGCAATGTTCACTCAGATTATTGGAGCCTTTCTTAATATTATACTTGATGCTTTGTTCATATTCCAATTTGGTTGGGGAGTAGAGGGAGCTGCCCTTGCCACAAATTTATCTTTTATGATAAGTGCTTTATGGGTCATTGGTTTCTTTCTTTTTAGAAATGTTGGATTGAAAATAAAGCTCCATAATTTAATACTTTATTCCCAAAATGCAAGAAAAATATTAACCAATGGATTTCCATCATTAATCACCCAAGTTTCGGGCAGTTTTGTAGTATTGTTGATAAACCATAAATTAGTTGAATTGAGTGGACACCAAGGGGTTGCTATTTTATCAATAATTTTTAGTATTGAACATTTTATGTATGTTCCTGTAATTGGATTAAGCATTGGATTGCGTCCAATTATTGGATATAATTATGGTGCAGAAAATTTTGACCGTGTCCGCAAATCATTGGAGTTTGGAACAATTTTGACAACGACAATTGGAATTTTGGGATTTATTGTGTTGCAGTTATTTTCTGAACAACTAATTATGCTTTTTGTACCAAATGATTTGGAATTAATTGCAATTGGTTCCCGAGCGATGAGAATATTCACCTTTTTTATTTATTTAGTGGGCAACGAAATAATTGCTACAACTTATTACCAATCAATAGGAAATTCCAAAATAGCTGGGATAATTACTTTAAACCGCCAAATAATATTCTTATTGCCATTGGTATATCTTTTGCCATTTTCATATGGAATTGATGGAGTGTGGTATGCAGGTGCAATAAGCGATTTTGCCTCGTCCATCCTCTCGATTTCCTTTATACTTTGGGCAATATTCAACCTAAAAAAGATGATTAAGATAAAAAAAGAAACAATAATTGAACCCGAAAACTAAATTTTTTAATTAAATTTCCGTTAATATTAAAAAAGATTTGTTTTATTGAAAATGATTTATTAAATTTGTAATCGAGAAAATGGGAGGTAGCTATGGCTATAGATAGTGTAAATTCTGGAAATAAAATTTACGAACAAGAGCGTAATTTACGTGCGGGAGCAACATTAGAAACAAGTAAGGAGGGAACAAATCCTCAACAAAAGTTACAAGTTGAAATGTTGCAGCAATCAATGAAGGGAGATATAGTTGGCGGTAATAATAATTTGCAAAAACAACTCTTGCAAATGATGGCATCGTCTGCTCCTCTCCAACAAATCCAAGCAACGGCACAAAATCAAATCTCCAAAGGTTACTTAGACATTCGAATTTAATTTCAATGTCGTTCGAATACGAAAGAAAGGCATCTTGAAGTTACTCAAATAGTTTGTCCAAAAAAACGGGCTTCTCATTACGATGGGAAGCCTTTTTGGTTTGACGCCGAAATTCAGTTTGTTGAATTTTATCGTAAAAATTAGAGAATTTGTCTTGAGTATCAAGCTTTTGTATTTTAAGGATATCTCGTAAAATTTTTTGAACCACATTGGGATCTAATCTACTATATATATAATATTGTAATTGATTTTGGTCTAGGAAATTACGAATTTCGATGTCCTTTTTGATTGCTTCATCAATATCGTGAATGCGTCCGCTCATTGGATGTTGATTATTTTCTCCTCGTAATAAAAAAATGTTTATATTGTCGAATTCGTGGTGATACTTGAGCAAAAACGCATTGAATTCCGCTGCAATGTTCGGATTTTTGTTGTAAATAGCACCCAAAAGTATTGGCGAATCAACAATCACATAGTCATACACTTTAGCTGCACACCAAATTCGATATGCTTGATTTGCCGTAATATAAAATTGATTATCTAATGCTTGAGCATTTTGTTCTAATATCATATCTTTAGGGAATTCCGATATTATTTCGGCATTGATTTGTAAAATTTTCAAGGAATGAAAAATAGCAGCAGCCAGAGTTGTTTTGCCAGCTCCTGGACCTCCAAACAAATTAATAATTTTGGCCATATTCCTTGAATATCAAACAAAATCAACAACAAAATTATTAATATTTGATTATTGAATTGGAAAAAGTGGAAAATTTGTTTATTTATTCTTTTTAATTGAATCTAACAAGCGAATTGCTTGATCTCGTAATTCTTTTAGGTCGTTTCGATTTTTGGATTCATCTACAAATTGTTCCAAATATACAATTGTGTTAGTTGGATTTCCTAATTGCTGTTGCACATAGGCAATATTGAATAAGTTCTCGACCAAACTTCTGTCGATTTCATAAGCTTTAAGCAAGGCTTGGTTTGCCTTGGTATAATCTTTATTCCTAAGCAAACACATACCAAGATTGGTTAAAGTGATTGCCTTATTTTCCAATGATTTTTCGTTATCTTCGAATAATTTTAATGCTTCATCACATTTTTGTTGACTCGATAGAATATCGATTTCGAGTTGGATTAATTCGTGGGATATGTAACCTTGCTTTTTGGATTTAATTATATACGTGAGAGCCTCGGAATATTTTTTCAATTGAACATAATTATAAATAATATTAACAAAGAATTCTTTTGCAGGCACTTTTACAAGTTTTTCGTAATTCAAGTAGGCATCAATTGATTTCTGATTTTCATTAAGTTCTTGCAAACAATAAGCATATTGAAAATAGTAATTACTGTCGGTTGAATTCATTTTTATCAATGTTTCGTAGTCCTTCGAAGCTTTTAAATAATCCATTTTATTTTGATTAACAATTGCCCTAAGATAGATGGCTTTTTGGTCCTTTGGATTAATTTTGATGGATTGATTTAAATCTTCCAGTGCTTTGTCAAAATGTTTTAATTCATAAAAAACAGTAGCACGGATATAGTAGGCAATTGGGTTCTTTTTATTTAATTCGATCGATTTGGAAATATAATGAATTGCCGAATCGGGTTTATTATTTTCGGCGGCTAATATACCTAAATTCAAATAGTAATTATCTGATAAAGTATTTTTTTCATTTTTTGAAATATTTTGTTGAGCATAAGCATAATTATTGCTTATGCCCAATGTAATGAAAATTAATAAAGATACTAAATTTCTCACGGATTTAAATAATTGATTACATAGGTAAAAACCTATCAATAAGCTTGCCAAATTAGCCCAAAAATGCTTTAAGTGATTTGGTTCGATTTGTATGTCGCAATCGTCGGATAGCTTTTTCTTTGATTTGTCGGACTCGTTCACGAGTTAGACCAAATTTTTCGCCAATTTCTTCCAAAGTTAAGGTTTGTCCATCCAAACCGAAATACAATTTAACTACTTCTGCCTCTCGTTCGGATAAAGATGAAATTACGTAATTGATTTCCATCCTTAAAGATTCGTGAATAAGTTCGCTATCGGGTGGTTGTTGTTGCTCGTTTGGTATGATATCGAGCAAACGGTTGTCCTCACCTTGTTGCAAAGGAGCATCTACCGAGAGATGCTTGCCCGCTAACCTCATAGTTTCGGTGATTTCTTCGGGTGTCATATCCAATGCTTCTGCTAATTCCTGGGGAGTTGGTTCTCGCTCGAATTCTTGTTCCAATTCGTTGAACTTTTTGCCAATTTTGTTCAATGCACCAACTCGATTAAGTGGCAATCTCACAATACGGGCTTGTTCAGCTAATGCTTGCAAAATTGATTGACGAATCCACCACACCGCATAGGAGATAAATTTAAATCCACGGTTTACGTCAAAACGACGGGCAGCTTTGATCAAACCTAAGTTGCCTTCGTTGATCAAATCTCCTAAGGACAATCCTTGATTTTGGTATTGTTTGGCAACTGATACAACAAATCGGAGATTTGCTTTTACCAATCGCTCCAGTGCTTTATCGGCATCAGGAGCATTGCTTTGTATGCGTTTAGCCAATTCAATTTCGGTGTCTTGGTCGAGTAATTCCACTCGTCCAATTTCTTGTAAGTACTTATCTAATGATTGACTTTCTCGATTGGTATATTGTTTGGTTATTCTCATATATTTTTGGCTTGTGAATTTTGAAAATCTACAAAATTATTAAATTAAACGAATTTTAACAAAAAATATTTGATATGGATATTTATAATCTAATACTTAAATAAATTTATTTAATTTTGAAGTATTAATCAATTAATGCAACGAAAATTGCTTTTATTTTTCTTTTAATTATTTATCGAAAAATAATGAATAGTTTGAACAGAATTCCGAATAATCTTTTTGACGAAAATAAACATTATTTTGGTAAACCAGCTGAATTTAATGATAGAATTATCGACCGAAGAATTCGAATATTGGAAAGTTATACCGACTTTTTGGGTGAGAACATAACTTTATTGGATATTGGCACTGGTAACGGCGCAACCTTGTTCCGGATTGCACCAAGGATAAAGTTTGGTTTAGGTATTGATATAACTTACGCACACGCAAAGCAATTCGAAGAATATAAAAATCAACAAAATATCAAAAATGTGGAACTGAAAATTGTTGATATTTCTTCTTTTCGATTCGATAAAAAATTCGATAGAATAATTAGTTTCGAAGTTATTGAACATCTAAAAAGTGAAGATTTGTTGCAATTCTATTACGATTCACTCGTTGATGGTGGCTTGATGGCAATCACGGTGCCCAACAAATGGTGGATATTCGAAACTCACGGAGCAAAGTTACCGATTTTACCTTGGAACCGTGTACCATTTTTTTCGTGGCTCCCACAACCAATTCATGAAAAATTTGCAAATGCTCGTATCTATACCAAAAAACGAATAACTAAATTATTGGAAAAACACAATTTTAAAATACTCGATATCCAATATGTAACTGCACCAATGGATGTATTGCCCGAAGGCAAGTTAAAATCGTTTTTGATACAACACATATTTAATACAGATACAACTCGATTTCCACTTAAAGCAGTGTCGATTTTTGTTCTTGCTCGCAAGATATAGCATCATCTGTATTTTGCTCTCAAAGCATTTGCATTTGCTACAAAAGTAAAGTCCCGAAAGCTGTTTGTTCCTAATTCTTCAATTTTTTTCTCTGCCAAAAAACCAATCATAGCAGCGTTGTCCATCGATAGTTTGATATTTGGAAATATTGCTTTAATGCCTAGTTTTTCGAGTTCGGTTGTCATTTGGGCTTTTAGTTGGGAATTTGCCGACACTCCACCAGCAACTATAACGTAGTCCACTTGAAATTGCTTTGCAGCTTTCAAAGTTTTTGCTACCAAAACGTCGACAATTGCAGTTTGCACCGATGCTGCCAAATCTCTTTTATTCTGTTCAGTTAATCCGTGTGGAAAATTTTTTTGGATAAAGTAGCGAAAGGAGGTTTTAAGCCCCGAAAAAGAAAAATCGAAATCATTGGAATTGATCATCGAGCGAGGAAATTCAACAAAACGAGGATTGCCTTCTTTGGCTAATCTATCAATTATTGGACCTCCAGGGTAGCCCAAATTCATCAATTTTGATATTTTATCGAATGCTTCGCCTGCTGCATCATCACGTGTTAATCCTATAATTTCGTATTCGTAGAATGATTTAACATAAAATAAAGCTGTGTGGCCTCCACTAACAACCAATGAAATTGCGGGAAAACCACAACTGGGATCTTGCAAATATCCCGAATAGATATGTCCCTCGATATGATTAATAGGAATTATTGGTAAATTGTGGGCTAATGCCAACCCTTTAGCAAAATTGATGCCCACAACTAAAGAACCCAATAAGCCAGGCTGGTTAGTTACGGCAATTGCGTCGATATCATTTATTGTGAGACTTGCTTCCATTAAGGCTTGACGATATACTTCGGTAATTGTTTGCAAGTGTGTGCGGGACGCCAATTCGGGTATAACTCCACCAAATTTTGAATGGAAATATTGAGAGGAAATCACATTACTTTTGATTTCTGAGTTTTCGACAACGGCTACTGAAGTTTCGTCGCAGGATGATTCGATTGCTAAAATACGCATAGTTTTTATTTTTTTGGACGAATTGAACACAATTCTATTAATAATCTTTGGCACATTATTTGTTATAACTAAATAACAAACTGGAGGAAAAATGACCTACATCACCCGTGATGTCGAAATGGGTTCACCAACCTTTGCGACCAATACAAGTCTATTTTTGATTAGAGTAAAAGGTGATTCAATGATTAATGCTAATATTTCGACAGGTGATTTTTTACTAGTGGATAAAAATTATTCGGATTTGAGAAATGCGATTGTTGTTGCCGAATTAAATGGTGCTTGGACTGTGAAAAGTTTTTCGATCAATAAAAAAGGGAATATAGAATTAATTCCAGCTAACGAAGAATATAATTCTATTGAAATTACCGAGGAAGATAATTTTAGAATTATTGGTAAGGTGGTAAAAGTAATTAAGTGTTTCAATTAATCGCAGTAACTTTTTTTCATCGTGAAATAAAAAGTTGTGCCTTTGCCCACTTCGCTTTCGACCCAGATTTTTCCTTGATGTTTCTCAATAAATTCTTTGCAAAGAAGTAATCCTAATCCACTACTTGGTTCACCTTCGGTTCCTGGACGGTTTACTTTGTGTTCTATCGAAAAAATTTTATCAATATTTTCCTTTTCAATCCCAATTCCTGTGTCTTGGACATAGATTACTGCATAATTACCATCTTCGCTTGGATATGCACCAATTTTTACTTCGCCATTTCGAGGAGTAAATTTTATTGCATTACTCAAAAGGTTGCGCATAATAGTATTAAGCATTGTTGGATCAGCTTCGATATAACATTTTCTATCAATTAAATTCGACAATTTTATGTTTTTTAAATTTGCTGCTTCTTTGAGTAGAGCTATATTTTGATCTATAAAATAAGCTAAATCGACAGATTCTGGTTCGAACTTTATAACACCTCTTTGTAATCGAGACCATTCCAAAAGGTTTTCGAGCAATTTATATACATTGGAGGAGGAATTCCTTAGTTCCACAAGCATTTCCTGCAATTCATCCTGTTCGAAATTGCCTAATTCCTCGGATAATATCTTTGTTAAACCTACGAAAGAACTTAATGGCGAACGCAAATCGTGGGCAATGATCGAAAAGAATTTATCTTTTTCGGAATTAATTTTTTCCAATTTTTCTTTCGTTTGGGTTAAATCTTCAATGAGTTCATTGCGTTCGAACAAACTTTCTTCCAATATTTTTCGAGTTTCTTGTAAATCAAATAGTGTTTTCTTAATTTCTTCTTCGAATTCTTTTTGTTTGGATATATCGATATGCACACCTATCATCAATTCGGGATTTCCATCCTTATCTCGTTTAATTAATTTGCCTCTATCCCAAATCCAAATCCATCGTCCATCTTTGTGTCGCATTCGTATTTCTAACTCGAGCAAATCAATTTTTCCATTAAAATGAAGGTCGACTTGGCTATAAACTTGTTCTAAATCGTGTGGGTGGGTTAAAGAATTAAAAGTTTCTAAAGTTATAGGTTCTAATTCTTCTAACGAATAGCCTAAAATCGAAGCCCAATAATTGTTAACTTTTAGTTTACCAGTTTTAATTTCCCATTCCCAAGTACCAACTTTAATTCCATCAATTAAGTTTTCTAATTTTTCTTTTTCAATTTTAAACTCTTCTCGTTGACGAACCAATTGAGTTATATCTCGATTTGTAGCTCTTCTACCAAAAAAATTGCCATCATTATCGAATATTGGAGCACAAGAATGACTAATATATTTAATATTACCATCTTTTGTAAGTATGCGATACTCCAAAATTATGGGTTCACTGCTAAAATCATAATTGTTGTTTTCATCAATTTGATGCTTTGACAAAAAGTGTTCTCTATCTTCTGGATGGATAATATTCAAAAATAGCATAATATCATCTTCAAAATCCTTTTTTGTGTAACCAGTAACTCTTTCGACAAACGGCGACATATATTTTATACTAAAATCCATATCAATAAGATAAATCCAATCAAATGAATAATCTGCAATTGTGCGAAACAATAATTCACTATCCTTTAACTGGCGTTCTTTTTCTTTTAGCTCGGTGATGTCGCTAGAAATAGATAGAATTACTTTTTGTCCATTATCTAATTCGATTGCTTGTTCATTTAATAATAAATGTATCTTTGAACCATCTTTACGAATATTGGTAACTTCGTGAACTAAATGCTCTCCATCTATTATTCGTGAAATATTATCTTTTATTGGGTTATTTGTATCCTCTTTACTCAAAGTACTACAATGTTTACCAACTAATTCATCTTTTCTAAAACCAGACAGTTTTAGAAATGCTGTGTTTGCATCTAAAATAGTACCATCCTCGCCAATCAGCAATATTCCGGATGGAGAGTTCTCGAAAAGAATTTGATATTTAGTTTGGCTTTTTTCCTTTTCTTTTTCGATAGCCAATCTATCAGTAATATCGCGTGCAATAACTAAAATAGATTCTACTTGTCCCTCGGGTCCTTTTAACAATTTAGACTTAACTTCGGCAAATCTAATATGCTTGTTTTTATCCAGAAATTCATAAACATTAGGTTTATCGAAAGACCCTTTTTGGAGTAGTATTGACAAATTTGTTTTGAACTGTTCTGCTGATTTTTCACTAATAAAATCTCTTATATTTTTACCTTTCAAAGATTTAGCATCTCGTTTGTTAAATCCCAACATTTCTGCAATTTGATCGGAGGCAAATAGTATTTTCCCAACAATATCAATTATCGCTATTCCATTGGGGGATGTTTCTAAAATTGCATTTAATTTTTCGTTTATTTTTCTTAATTGAATTAAATAATTTTCTTGTTCGGTAATATCATAGGAAATTCCAACTATGTATATAATTTTATTATTTTCGTCGAAAACTGGCGTTAAAGTAGTTCTCCAAGTTTTTGTGCCAGCTGGTAAGTTCAATTTTTCTGTGTATTCCACCCGTTTTCTTTCATTAACACATCTGCGATAGTTATTTGCTACAATATCTCCCAAATCTTTACCAAGAAGTTCGTAAGGTGTTTTGTTGACAATCATTTCGGGTGTAATTCCGGTTCGTTCTTGGTGTGATTTATTTGTTTGGATAAAAATAAAATCTTTTTCGTCAACAACTTTAATCAAAAAAATTGCATCTTCGGTATTCTTAAAAATAGTTTCATATTGTTTTAATAGTGTTTGTATTTGCTTATCAGTTGTTGATTGGGCTGGGTTATTTTTTTGAAACCACATAAATATAATTTAAATTATAACAAAAATTTATAAATTCAAAATTAAGAAAAAAAAATGAATTATATTCAAAATTTAATTTCATATGTTACATTAAATAAGTTAATGATTTTTCGTAATTTTGCAAATTAACCATCATCAAATTTTTTAAAACTAAATTGAAGGTAAACAATGGCATTCACAAGAAAACCTTGGGCTGAACCTTACAAAATCAAAGTTGTAGAACCATTAAAAATGACTACCAAAGAGTATCGTACCGAAAAAATTAAAGAAGCAGGTTATAATACTTTTCTTCTTCGTTCAGAAGATGTTTATATCGACCTTTTAACTGATAGCGGAACAAATGCTATGAGTGATTATCAATGGGCTGGAATGATGTTGGGCGACGAAGCCTATGCTGGCAGTAAAAACTTTTATAAACTCGAGGAAAATGTTCAAAAATATTACAGCTACAAATATGTTGTACCAACCCATCAAGGACGCGGCGCCGAACATTTAATCTCGAAGGCATTAATCCGTCCAGGTCATTACGTCCCCGGTAATATGTATTTCACAACCACACGTGCCCACCAAGAGCTTGCTGGTGGAACTTTTGTCGATGTAATTATCGACGAAGCCCACGATTCCCAAGCCGAAGTGCCTTTCAAAGGTAACGTAGATTTAAACAAGTTCCAAGCACTTATCGATAAAGTTGGTGCCCATAACATTCCCTATATTACCGTTGGTGCAACGGTGAATATGGCTGGCGGACAACCCGTTTCGATGGCAAATATCAAAGCCGTTAGCGATTTAGCCCATAAAAATGGCATAAAAGTAATTCTGGATGCCACCCGAGTTACCGAAAATGCCTACTTTATTCAACAAAGAGAAGAAGGATATCAAAATAAATCTATTCAAGAAATATTATATGAATTTTGTTCATACACTGATGGAGCAACCGTTTCGGGTAAAAAGGATGTCTACACTAATATCGGTGGTTTTGTTGCAGTTAACGATCCCGATTTATTTGATGAATTACGCAATATGGTTGTAGTTTACGAAGGATTGCATACTTATGGTGGATTGGCTGGTCGCGATATGGAGGCGATGGCTCGAGGTATCGAAGAAATGGTTCAACAAGAAAATATAGAATTCCGTGTTAAGCAAGTGGAATACTTAGGCAACTTGTTAATCGAAGCTGGCATCCCTGTCGTTCGTCCCATTGGTGGTCACGCTGTATTTCTGGACGCTAAGAAAATTTATGACCATATTCCCCAAGAACAATATCCAGCCCAAGCATTAGCAGCCGATTTGTATGTCCATTCGGGTGTTCGTGCAATGGAACGGGGTATTGTCTCTGCTGGGCGTAACAAAGAAACAGGAGAAGAATATAAGCCAAAACTGGAATTGGTTCGCTTGACCATACCACGGCGTGTCTACACTCAATCCCATTTGGATGTTGTTGCCTATTCCGTTATTGATTTATACCAAAATCGTCACCAAGCTACTGGTCTTAAAATGGTTTATGAGCCCAAAGTATTAAGATTCTTCCAAGCTCGCTTCGAAAGATTATAATACAAAGTTAAACAAAAAAAAGCATCCGAGATTACGCCAAATTTTCGGATGCTTTTTGTTTATGTTATTTTATCATTATTCTTACTAAAACTTATCTTTTCATTTTTGTATGATGAATCATATTTGCAGGATTGAGAACTTCGTCCAATTCCTCTTTGGTCATATAACCACGCTCAAGAACTAATTCGTAAACAGAGCGATTTTGTTCCAAAGCATCTTTTGCAATTTCGGAAGAGCGTTCATATCCTAAATAAGGATTTAAAGCAGTTACTAAACCAATTGAATTTTCAACATATTCCCGACATTTCTTTTCGTTAGCAGTGATACCATCCACACAACGATATTTTAGTGTTTTCATACCATTTTCTAACATCATCATCGACTCGAAAATCGATTGGGCTATAATTGGTTCCATAACATTTAATTGCAATTGACCAGCTTCGGCAGCCATAGTTACTGTTAAGTCATTACCAATAACCTTGAAAGCAATTTGGTTGACAACTTCCGGAATAACTGGATTTACTTTCCCAGGCATAATCGACGAACCAGGCTGCATTGGTGGTAATTTTATTTCGGCTAATCCAGCCCTTGGTCCCGAACTAAGCAACCTTAAATCGTTCGAAATTTTGGATAACTTTACTGCTAATCGTTTGATTGCAGACATAAACATAACAAAGGCTCCAGTATCTTGGGTTGCTTCTACCAAATTTGTAGCCAATCGCACAGGTAAACCAGTTATTTCCCAAAGATAATGCATCACTAATTCACCAAACTTGGGATCGGCGTTAATACCAGTTCCAATGGCAGTACCGCCCATATTAAGTTCCAAAAACAATCTTGCATTTTCCTCGATTCGGCTAATTTCTTCTTCCAAAGTAGTTGCAAATGCCTCGAACTCTTGTCCCAATGTCATTGGAACTGCATCTTGCAACTGAGTTCGTCCCATTTTAATAATATTCGAAAATTCCTTTGCCTTGTTACGGAATGATTGCACCAAATCTCGAAGGATCTCGATTAATTTTTTACTTTTATATATCATAGCAATTTTCAAAGCTGATGGATATGCATCATTTGTTGATTGCGACAAATTTACGTGATTATTTGGATGACAATATTCGTATTGACCACGCTCGTAACCCATAATCTCCAGTGCACGATTGGCAATAACCTCGTTTGCATTCATATTGGTAGAAGTTCCAGCACCTCCTTGAATCATATCCACAACAAAATGGGTGTGCCATTTGCCATTGATAATTTCTTGGCAAGCTTGACTTATGGAATTAAAAACTTTTGGCGGTAGTAATCCCAGATCGTAATTGGCTTTGGCAGATGCCAATTTTATTTGAGCTAATGCAATCACTAAATCTGGAAAGTGATTAATCGAAACCTTAGAGATTTCGAAGTTTTCCAATGCCCTCAATGTTTGAATTCCATAAAGAACTTCTTGGGGAACTTCTTTGTAACCCAATAAATCGTGTTCCTGGCGTGTTTTGCCGGAGATATATTGAGTTGCAATGTCCACCACCTGATTGGTGGTTTGACGCATCCGACGAGATATGATTTGGGCAGTTTTGGAAATTACTTTTATGTAAATATTTGGTTTTTCCTCTAAAACTTTTTGTAAATTCTTGGCATTAAACCTAAAAACAACAGAATTAGTAAGTGATTTGGCTGAGGTTGAGTGGGGATAATCATCAAGCAAGGCACCTTCGGCAAGAAAATCATTTTTACCAAAAACAGCCAATTGCCGTTCTTCGCCGTATGGATTCAACTTATATAGTTGTATGCTTCCTTCTTTGATAACATAGAAACTTGTTCTTGGTTGGTTTTCCTCGAAAATAATTTCTCCTGGTGTGTAGTTAACAATTTCGTATGCATTATGAAGTAAGTCAATTTCTTCGTTCGACAAATCTTTAAAAAGTTCAACTTCCTTCAAAAAATTCTGGATTTCTGTATTATTCATATTAGCCTCGAATAAATTGTTTTG
>Ga0138355_1050364_pt1 | contig 16900 bp, 17 predicted proteins | sample YNPNP_1300MetaT_FD_101540 | JGI IMG/M metagenome (GOLD analysis project Ga0138355, IMG submission 101540) | Anoxygenic and chlorotrophic microbial mat microbial communities from Yellowstone National Park, USA - YNP NP_1300 MetaT (Metagenome... ...
CAATCCAAGTAATATTCAATTTTTTTTCGTAAATTAGTAAATTATAAATTATCTTAAATTAATTGAATAAATGAAGATTTTAGTAATTGGTAGTGGTGCACGAGAGCATACACTTGTCGAAAAATTAAATTCAAATTTCAATGATATTTGGGCATTTCCCGGAAATCCAGGTATATTCCAAATTGCAAATAAAACTGATATTCAAACAAATAGTTTCGAAGAAATTGCAAGATTTTGTGACCAAAATAAAATTGATTTGGTTGTCGTTGGTCCCGAACAACCACTTGCTGACGGAATAGTAGATTATTTGGAAGCTAGGCAGATCAAGGTTTTTGGTCCATCAAAATTAGCAAGCGAAATCGAGTCTTCAAAGTCGTTTGCCAAACAATTGATGAACCAATTTAATATACCAACAGCAGATTTTGGAGTATTCGATAAAAACCAAATAGAATTTGCATTGGAATTTTGCAAAAAATTAAATGGACCAATAGTTATTAAAGCCGATGGTTTAGCTGCTGGAAAGGGAGTAACAATATGCCAAACATATCAAGATGCTAAAACAACATTAAATGAATATTTTGAAGGAAAGTTTGGCACAGCTAGCAACAAAGTTGTTATCGAAGAATTTTTGGAAGGAGAAGAAGCAAGCATATTTGTTATAACTGACGGAAGAGAGTATATTATTTTACCATCTGCTCAGGACCACAAGCGGGTTTTTGATGGAGACAAAGGTCCAAATACCGGTGGAATGGGATCATATTCCCCTGCTCCAATCATTACAAAGGAACTTTTAGCAGAAATCGAAGAAATTATCATCAAACCAACAATATCTGGTATGGAACAAATTGGTAGACCATTTCGTGGATGTCTCTACATTGGTTTAATGATAGATAAAAACCGAAAGCCATTTGTTATTGAATATAACTGTAGATTTGGCGACCCCGAAACTCAGGCAGTATTGCAATTAATTAGCGGTGATTTTGATAAATTATTGATGTCGGTTGCAAATCATAAACTTGATAAAAGCTTTGTTACAATCGAGGAAAATAAATTTGCGAGCTGTGTTGTGATTGCTTCGGGTGGTTATCCCGACAATTTTCAAGTTGGTTACGAAATATTTGGATTGGACAAATTGGACAATCAAAAGGTGAAAATATACCATGCTGGCACAAAATTTGACAACAACAAATTACACACTAATGGTGGAAGAGTGCTTTGCTTAGTGTCTAAAGGACCAAATTTGAAAGAAAGTTTAACTAATATTTACGAGGAAATACCCAAAATACACTTTGAAAACAAACATTACAGAACCGACATAGGTAATCGAGCATTAAAATTAATCAAAGGCAATGATTGAAAAAGAAGTCGAAATCGTTAATCGAGCCGGTATACACACTCGTCCAGCGTCGTTAATTGTTAAAACTGCTGCAAAATTTAAAAGCGAAATATATTTAGTCAAGGATGGATATGGAATCAATGCCAAAAGTATCATTGGAATAATGACAATGGGAGCAGCCAAAGGGACAAAACTAATTATTTCGGCCGATGGCGAGGATGAACAAGAAGCAGTTAACGAACTTAGTGAATTAATTAGTTCTGGATTTGGAGAACCATAAATTATGCAAACAAGTGAAGAAATAATTCTTTCGAATAATGAATTAAAGGGAATTCCTGCATCGATGGGCATTGGAATGGGGATAGCTTTGGTTATAAAACCAGATTTGTTTTTTATTGTCGAAAATGGTGATGAGGTCTTTAATCCCGATGAAGAAAAAGAAAAGTTTGTGGTTGCTATTGAGTCAGTGAAACGAGAATATATAGAATCAATAGCAAAACTAACTACAACAAGTCAGCAATTAAGAACAATTTTACAAGCCGAAATGATGATTTTGGAGGACGAATATTTCCTTTCGGTTATAAAAAACCAGATATCAAGTCGTGTTTCGGCTTCCAAGGCTGTTTTTGACGAATTTGAAAGGAATAAAAATCTTTTAAAGCAAGCTGATAATCAAATTTTGCGAGATAGAATTACAGAACTTGATAATATTGAAAAGAAAATTCTCCAAAATTTATCTAATAAAGAAAATTCCTTAATTTTTGATAAAGATGCCATTATTGTTGCCCAGACGATATCTCCAACGGATTTTTTGTGGTATGTGGAAAAAGGAATTAGAGCTATAGTTACCGAGGCTGGAGGTATTACTTCTCATTTAGCAATTTTAGCTAACTCTTATAGAATACCTGCAGTCGTTGGGGTTAGTAATGCAACAAAAATTATCCAAGATAATGATTATTTAATTATTGATGCGTTTGATGGTTTGGTTTTGATAAATCCAAGCCAAGAAATCATAATAAATTACCAAGAAAAAACAACAAGAATAAGTGAACATATTGAATCATTGGGAAAACTAATTGATTTACCTACGGTTACAAAAGATAAGGTGAAAGTTAATTTGTGGTGCAATGCCAACTCTAAAGAAGATTTAAATACTGCATTAATCAATAAAGCAGATGGAATTGGATTGGTTAGAACCGAAAGTTTTGTTTTAAAGCAAAATAAAATTCCAGATGAAGAAGAGCAATTCGAGATTTATAAGGAAATAGCTAATATTTGTTATCCAATACCTGTTACTTTTCGTGCATTCGACATTGGCAGCGATAAATTTGTGGATAGCTTGTCGAAACGCGAGGAAAATCCAGCATTGGGTTTAAGAGGTATTCGATATTTACTAAGTCGTCCTGATATTTTTAAAACACAAATACGTAGTGTATTGCGAGCATCTGTTAATAAAAACGTACGCTTTATGTTGCCTATGATCACCACTTTAGCCGAAGTAAATCAAAGCAAACAATTATTAGATGAAGTAAAAAAAGAATTAAAGTTGAGTAATATCCCTTACGACGACGATATAAAAATTGGAATAATGATCGAAACGCCAGCAGCTGCTTTAATCGCAGACGAATTAGCAAAAATTGCTGATTTCTTTAGCATAGGCACCAATGACTTAATTCAATATGTTCTTGCTGCCGACCGAACTAATGAATTCTTATCTGATTATTTCAATTCAATTCATATTAGCGTTTTTAGATTGATTAGATTAATTGTTGATGCAGCTAAGAAATACAAAAAAACAATTGCTATATGTGGAGAATTGGCAAGCCATCCATCCTATACAGAAATACTTATCGGACTTGGTATCGATGAATTAAGTGTTGCTCCAAATCTATTTCTCGAAATCAAGGAAATTATCTTAAACACCAATTATAAGAAATCCAAAAAGTTGGTTAATAATATACTTAAAAATAAAGTCGACAATGAATTTATTTGATGATAATTATAAAAAACAAAGATTGATTGAGCTGAGGAAACTAATTTCGGAGTACGATTATGCCTACTATGTGGAACATCGAAGTATAGTGGACGACTACACTTACGATCAGTTATATAAGGAACTTGAATCATTGGAGCAGGAGTTTCCCGAGTTGTACGATCCAAATTCTCCAACCAACAAAGTGCCAAGTGATAAAATATCGTCTTTCTCAAAAATTCCACATCGGGAAAGGATGCTTTCGCTTCAGAATACATATTCGATTTCAGAAATCGAGGAATTCGACCGTAAATGCAAAGAAATATTAGGCACCGACCAAATTGAATACTTGGTTGAATTAAAATTAGACGGTGTATCCCTTAGCTGCGTTTATCTAGCAAATAGATTGAAACACGCCGTAACTCGTGGCGATGGCGAAGTTGGGGACGATATAACGCTGAATGCCTTGCAAATTAGTAATTTACCCAAAGTTACAAAACAAAGCAAACAAATTCCAAGTGGAAATTTCGAAGTTCGAGGTGAAGTGATAATGTTCAAAAAAGATTTTGCTGATTTGAACAATAAAATGCTTGAATCTGGCCAAAAAACCTATGCAAATCCCCGTAATTTAACTTCTGGAACATTGAAATTATTAGATCCCACCGAGGTTCGGAACCGTCCGCTTAGATTTTTTGCATATTATCTTATTTGCGAGGACACAGCAAAATCGACATTGGATCGAAATTTACAAATTTTGCAAGATTTAGGATTTAGTTTAATCCCTAGTCATAAAGTTTGTAAAAATATAACAGAAATCGAGCAGTACATAAACGAATGGGAAACGAAGCGCGATGATTTGCCTTTTTACATAGATGGGTTAGTAATTAAAGTAAATTCTTTGCAACAGCAGAGAGAATTGGGCACTATTAGTCGTTTTCCACGATGGGCAATTGCCTATAAATACACTGCCGAGCAAGCAGAAACTAAATTATTGGATATAACTTATCAAGTTGGCCGAACTGGTATTGTTTCGCCTATAGCCGAATTGGAACCAGTGGAATTGTCCCAAACGATTGTAAAAAGAGCCACTCTACACAACGAAGATTACATCAAGTCTTTGGATTTAAGAGTTGGTGATTATGTTTTTATCGAAAAAGGCGGCGAAATTATTCCAAAAGTCGTAGGGGTGAATTTCGAAAAGCGAGATCCAAATTCTGTTCCATTTGTTTTTACGCAGGTTTGTCCTTGCGAGCATCGCACTCCTTTGTTCAAACCCGAGGACGAAGTGGCTTATTATTGCTTGTCGTTGGATTGTCCTTGGCAAATTCGCAAAAAAATTGAGCATTTTGCTTCGCGCAATGCTATGAACATCGAAGGATTAGGCGAAAAAACAATAGACCAATTTGTTGAATTGGGTTACTTAAAAAACATTGCAGATATTTACGAATTATCCAAATTTGCTGAGGAAATCAAAAAACTTGATGGATGGGGCGACAAAAGCGTAAAAAAGCTATTGGCTGGTATCGAAGAATCCAAAAAGCAACCTTTCGAAAATGTTCTATTTGCGTTAGGAATTAGATATGTTGGCGAATTTGTTGCAAAGGTTATTAGCAAGGAAATTGGTTCGATTGATAAACTTATGACGATGACTGAGGATGAATTAACATCAATTAATCAGATTGGAGAAAAAATAGCAAAATCTATTGTTAAATTCTTCCAAAATAAGGATAATTTGGAAATAATACAAAAGTTAAAAAAATATGGCTTAAATTTTGAAAGCAAAGAAATAGAAAATCAAAATTTATCCAGCAAGTTGCAAGGTCTAACTTTTCTTTTTACTGGTGAGTTGGAATCATTCACCCGAACCGAGGCAGAAAGAAAAGTGGAGGAATTGGGCGGCAAAGTGGTTTCTTCAGTTTCCAAAAAACTTTCTTACCTTGTTGTTGGCCATAATCCCGGTTCAAAACTCAAAAAAGCAGAATCACTTGGTGTGAAAATTATTTACGAGAAAGATTTTTTAAAATTAATCAAAGAATAATATCGATAAATATATGTATTTAAATAAATTACGTGAAATTCTTGTTGGCAAACAATTTCTAAATGATAATGTAAGGCATTATATTCCCAGTTTGTGGATTAATTCGAGCAGCAACCAAACAGAAATTCCGGTGAATTTCCCTCAATTTTTAGTAAACAAAATTGATGAAATTTTATTTATATCAAAAAATTCAGTAAAAACACATAAAAAGATCCGAATTTATAATACATTAATTAGGCTAACAACTGCATTCGATCATTGTAAGGTAGGAAGGTATAAACTTAATAACTTATTTTTTAAAAATGATGGTACTTTTGTAAAAACAATTGCTTTGCTTCCTTACTTAAAAGAACTTGGAATAACCCATTTATATTTTTTGCCAGTTACTCAAATTGGGATTGATGGTCGAAAAGGGCAATTAGGTTCCCCATATTCAATCAAAAACCATATGCAAATTGAAGAAAGTTTGTCCGAACACCTCATTGAAATCAGTGTGGACGAGCAATTTAAGGCACTAATTGAGGCTTGTCATTTGCTTGATATCAAAGTTGTTTTGGAATTTGCATTGCGAACTGCAAGCAAAGATAGCGATTTAATTTTGGAACATCCTGATTGGTTTTACTGGATTGCCTCCAGTAATGCAACATCGAGTTTTAAGCCTCCTAAATTTTCCGAAGAGGAATTGAAAATCATCAAGCACAAAGTTGAAAATAAGGACTTTGAAGGTTTGATTCCTCCTAATCAAAAATATACCAACATTTTTTGTGAAACACCAGAGAAAGTTTTCAAACAAGGGAACAAGATTTTTGGAATGACCAAAGACAATCATCTGTGTGAAATTCCAGGAGCTTTTGCCGATTGGCCTCCCGACGACAAACAGCCACTTTGGAGCGATGTTACTTATCTTAAGTTGCACACCCATCCCAATTTCAACTATATTGCCTACAACACAGTTCGGATGTACGACTCGCAACTTGGGAATGAAAGATATATTAACAAAGAATTATGGAATTATTTGGCAAATATAATACCACATTACATCAAAGAATTTAATATAGATGGTGTGATGATTGATATGGGGCATGCTTTACCAAGAAAATTGTTGCAACACATAGTGCATAATGCCAAAAAAGCAAAACCCGACTTATTATTAATTGAGGAAAATTTCGTTATATCCAATGAGTCGATAGATAGAGGATTTGATATAGTTGTTGGATATTTACCATTCGATTTAACCAGCATCGACAAAACAGCCAAATTAATAAAAGAATTGGAAGATCCTAATCTAAAAATAAAGTATTTTGGTACTGCCGAAACCCACAATACACCTCGCGCATATTGGCGAACAAAAACCAAAAATTACTCAATTTTTGCTTATTTGCTTTCTAACCTGTTATCGAATTCGGTTCCGTTTATCCATAATGGATTTGAATTGTTGGAACAAATTCCCGTCAATACTGGATTGGATTTCTCCGAGAAAGACTTAACCGAATTTTCCACACTTCCACTATTTGATTATAGTGAATTAAGTTGGCTAAATAAAGATGGTAATATTGTTAACGAAATTCGAAAAATCAATAATTTAATTGACAGCCATAATTTTATCATTTCAAATGTATCAATAATTGAAGAGTGCATTTTAAAAATCGATATTTTACAAAATGCTCAAAAGGCAATGCTTTTAGTTAATTATTCCCCCAATTGCTTTAAATTAAAACTCAATGCAATTGATGTAGGACAAATTGATGAATTATTAAATTTCGATGTGGAATTAACAGACAAAGAGATGATTTTTAAATCATATTTTGCTTTTATTTTTGGCTTTGTTAATCAGTAACTCCGCATTTTTGATAAACCCTTCGTATTTTCTTCGTTTTATAGGACTTTTACGAAATTTTTGATTAAATACTTCTTTAGTTAAATTGGGTATTAAATCCAAATCGAAAAAGAAATTCATTGGGTTCCTGAACTCAACAACTTCTGTGACATCAACAAGTTTTTTGTTATAAGGACAAACTTCCTGGCAAATATCACATCCAAAAATCCATTCATTATTTCGTTCTCTAATCAAATTGGGAATTTCTTCGTCGGGTTTTGCTTCGACTGTCCAATAGGCAATGCAAGCACGTGAATCCAAAACTTTTGGTTCCACCAATGCATTGGTTGGACAAGCCATTATGCATCGAACGCAAGTGCCACAAAAATCGGGTATTGGCGGATCGCTCGTAAATTCATAATCCGTTAGAATAACTCCTAAAAAAATATAAGAACCATATCTTGGTGATATGATTAAAGAATTTTTACCTTGCCATCCAATTCCCGATTTTTGAGCAAAGTATTTTTCCAAAATATGTCCTGTATCCGTATAAGATTTTGTGTTTATTGTTGGGCAAATTTTGTGGATATATTGATCTAATTGTTTTATTTTATCTAAAAAAACATAGTGATAATCTATTCCTTGTGCGTAACGTGAAATTTTTGCAAAATTTTGATTTTCAATTGTTGGATGATTCCCAGGAAAATAAAATAAAGAGCAAACAATAATCGATTTTGCGTTATCCAAAATTAATTTAGGATTATTACGTTTATCCACATTGTTAGGGATATATTTAATATTTGCCGAATAGCCAGCGTCTATCCATTTTTGCAAATTAACTTTGGTTTGTTCATCAACATTAGCATCAGTAAATCTAATATCTGTAATGCCTAACTCCCGAGCTTTGTTGATTATTTGTTTTTTTAGATTGTTTTCCATTTGTTGTGATGATTAAAGATACTAATTTAACAAAAGATGATATTAAGAACAAGAAAATTGCAGCAATCGATTATGGAGAAAAAAAAGTAGGCATTGCGACCACCGATATTTTCCACATCTCGTTCAATCCAATAGCAACAATAGATAATAACGATAAATTGATGAATAATTTGATTTCTATTTTAAAGCAGGAGAGTGTTCAGATTTGCATTATTGGCTTTCCTGTTCGAACTAATAATTTGGAATCAAATATTCATCAAAAAATTAAAATTTTTCGTGATGAGTTGGAATTGAATTCTGGTTTGCCTTGTTATCTATTTGATGAAACTCTAAGTTCCAAGACTGCCAGGCAAAATATGATCTCGGTTGGAATTCCCCCAAAAAAAAGACAAGTTAAGAGAAATTTAGATAAATTTGCAGCTATGATAATTCTAAAAAACTTTATTGAAGAAATCGAAGGATAAAATGAAAAAATTGAAATTAATTTGCATTTTATTTATATTAATTATATTGAGTGCTTCTGCTCAAAATCGGAATGAGTTACAAATAAATTATCACTATTATAGCAACAAATTAATCGTTTTATTAGCTTTTGCCGAAAACACAAATTCTGACTCCCTAAAATTAAACATATTTTACAAACTACCTGTGAATAATTATTTGTTAAAACAAATATCAGAGGGTAATTTCCAAGCAATTGCGACAATAACAATAACATTATCCGATTCTGAAGGTGTAGTGCGTTTCCACCGATTGTTCAATGATACCATATTAAGCTCAAAATCCAAATTTTTACCAAATGAATTTGTGTTTAAGGAGGGGTACAATTCTTTTATAGTTCCAAATCAAAGATATCAACTCGAGGCAAGGGTTAATGATCTTAATTCAAAAAAATCCGAAAAGGTGAGTTTAAACTATATTCCACTTGATTCGATTAATAAATCAAGTGCCAGTATTTTGCCACTTTCCAAAATCAAAGACAATCGCTATATGCCATCTTATCTTTTCGGAAATTTTAATTATAATTCACAACCAAAATTGTTGTTGATTAATCTTTTATCAAAAGTTGATTATTCTAATTTGAGATATAAAATAACAAAAATTAATTCAGAAGATGAATATAATTTGGATTTCAAGGAGATTAATGGAAAAGTCGAGAAAATCAAGTCCGAAGAAATTCATATAAAATCAAATTACATCGAAATTAATTTCAACCCCAAAATATCAAAGGGAGAGGAAGAGTTTTCGCAAAATTTATATTTCATCGAATTTCCTACAAATCCATTTGTGCCGGGTAGTTATCAATTGGAATTAATTTCGGGCGAGCGTGTTGTTTGGTCAAATAAATTTAAAGTGATTTGGGACGAACAACCAATAATTTTAAGTAATTTAAATGTTGCATTAAAAGTTTCGGAGATTTTTTTAAATGTTGATGAAATCGAGGCTGTGCGTTCTGCAAACCGAAAAAATCAATTTAAGGCACTCTTCGAGGTTTGGAAAAAGTTGGACAAAACAACTATTGAAGATAACTATCCCGAGGCAATGATTGAATTTTATCGTCGAGCAGATTATGCTTATTTTGCTTTTTCAACTTTTGCCGAAAGGAATGGTGCACTCACAGATAAAGGCAAAGTTTATATCCTAAATGGTCCACCTGATCGAATTGATGAAGTTTTTAAAATGAAAAAACTAAATGAAATTTGGACTTACACAAATTTGATAAAAGAATACACTTTCGAAAGTATCGAATCTGGTGTATTTAAATTAGTTAAAATTAAAGAGTGATTTATTGTTTTTCTTTTTGGAAAATAGTATCAAATTTTAATATTGTATAGATTGGGCAATAGGAAACAACCGCTGTTATTATCAGAACAATTCCTAGAATTAATATAATTAAGGATATTAAGCTGCCAATCCCATAGTAAATAGAATAGGCTAATGCAATTATGCCAAGTATAAGCCTTACAGTTCTATCGATGCTTCCGACATTCTTTGATAACATAATTCACCTTTTAGATTAAATTAATATTACAAAAAACCTGACGAAAAAAAATTTTTATTATTATTCATCCCAAGGTAAATTTTCTTTGACAGGAATTGCTCGCGGGATAGGATCACCCAAGATAGCTGGATTTAGAGTGTTGATAAGATAAGTAGCTACAGCTGCACGTTTTAGAATGGGGACATCAGCCCAAGTAACATACACCCCATGAGCCGAGAACGCTTTAAATGTAAGATCTTTTTGTAATTTCGTTATTTCGGCATAAATATTTCCCATACCTACTCTTAATATTTTCCTATTATCGTCTTTTCCATACCAAATTATATAAACCCCATTTGTGTTGCGGATTGACGGGTGATCTAAATCAACTTTGAATAAATCACACCAAATATCGCCTTTGCATTTGTACCATTGAAGCATTTTATCCTCTTGATCAGATTTAATTCACAAATTTATGAAAATTATTCTAAAGAAAGTTTTTTTGCTTTCTTTTTTAGATTTTTTTCTAATTCTGTTGTTAAATATTCAAATGCTTCTTGTGGAGTATCTGCATATTTAAATAAATTTAAATCTTCGGGGCTGATTAATTGTTTTTCGATGAGCAAATCGAAATCTATTAGTTTTTTCCAAAAATTACTGCCATAAAGAACAATTGGCAATGGTTTGGTTACCTTAAGTGTTTGGCGTAAAGTAAGAATTTCCATTAATTCATCCAAAGTGCCAAATCCGCCAGGCATAGTTACAATCGCTTTTGCTAAATATACAAACCAAAATTTTCGCATAAAAAAGTAATGAAACTCAAAGTTGAAATGTGGGCTAATATATTGGTTTGGTTGTTGTTCGAATGGCAAACTAATATTCAATCCAATATTATCCATATTTGCCAATGCTGCTCCTTTGTTGGCAGCTTCCATCATTCCACCACCACCACCCGACATAACAAAAATACCCTTTGCCAAAGGTTCTCTTGCCAACCATTCTGATAACATCTTGGATAATGTTGTTGCATCATCAAAATAGCGACACATATCCTCGATTTTCTTTAATTTATCTATTTCTTCTTGGATTTGTGTTTTTTCTTTTCCCTTTGCCTTTTTTAGTGAATTCAAAAGCTCATTCATTCTTCGGTTATATTCTTCCATCGAGAAAGTTCGAGCTGAACCATAAAAAACGATTGCACCATTCACCCTTTTTTTGCGGAAATATTGGTCGGGATATAAATACTCAGCAATTATTCGAATTATTCTTCCATCACTGCTATGGATGAATTCAAAATTGTCATATGCTTTTTTGCTTTTAAGAATTTTTTCTGTTTTATTAAATACCATAAATTAAATCTCCAATATTAATTTTTAAAAATAAAATAAACTGCAAGAATTAAAAAGCCAAAACCTATCAAATGATTTAATTTAAAGGTCTCGGTTTTAAAAACAAAAATGGTGAATAAACTGAATACAGTAAGAGAAACGACTTCTTGAATAACTTTTAATTCAACTAATGAGTAAGGTCCGCCATAGTTTTTGTAACCTAAACGATTTGCCGGCACTTGAAAAATATATTCAAACAAAGCAATTCCCCAACTTAATAGAATAATTAACAAAAGGGGGAGTGAATTGAAAAACTTCATTTCTTTGAATTTAAGATGACCATACCAAGCAAAAGTCATAAAGGTGTTTGAAACAATCAATAATAAAATTGACCATAAACCGTTCATTTTCAGTTCTTAATTGGGTTCGACAAAAATGGTGGTTTAGGTGTATCTTTATCTATTGCTGATATTTCTAAATCTTCAAATAATAACGAGGGGGCGATAATGCTTGCTGGAATCCAGGCTGCACCATCTGAACCAAATCCTCCTCCAGGATTTTGTGCTAGCAAATTATGCACGAACAATTCCTTACTTCCCCATAAAATATCCTTAAATGATTGATGGGATAGAGAGTTAAGTTGAATATTTTTAATTAATTCTTCTCGTCCATCGGGATAAACCTTATATGCTTCGATTAATGGTATAGAATTTTGGTCCATCATATATGTAATAGCTCCGAAAGTATTACTTAGAAGTGATGTGGAAAATATGTTCAGATTCATTACTTTTCGGATAATTATTCCATAGGGTAATTCTCGTTGCTTAACCAATTCCAAAAGTTTTTTCTTCAAATCTGTTGTAGATAGTGCTTTCATTGGATCAATTAAGAGATAAAGGTTGCTAAACATTGGGACACCACCTCGGCGATGACCATTGCTTTCTGTAACTCTTTTGATTGGAGTTCGGTCGTTGAGTAATGTTTTGAGAAATCCATTTTCGACTAATGTGACTTTTTGTGGCTCTAACCCTTGATCATCAATTGTATAGAAGCCTAATAATTCTGTTTTCTTGAAATATGTTTCTTTTGGATTATCGATTACGGATATAAATTCTGGTAGAACTCGTCCACCAATTTTCTTTTGGAATGAGAAAAATCTACCACCAAACCCGGAAAACATACCTTCGCTTACCTTTTCTCGTTGGGCAATTAAATTTGGAGCAAAAACTCGAGAAATAATTTCGCCTGCTGCTTGCCCTTCGAATATTACGGGACCATTGTAATTATCTTCCAAACTTGGTTGATTAGCTAATAATACTAATTTTGAAATTATTTCATTAACTGCTTTGCTGAGCGAATCTGGTGATGGCAAATTTTTTGGATTTCTAGAATAGGCGCTGTAATGCTCGGCTATTGGAGTGCCTTCAGGTGTTTGTGTGTAACAAATTGCTTCGATACCCGAAAAAAACTCATCTTTGACGAATTCCATTCCCTCACTGTTCAAGTAATAAATGCGTGTGGGTAAATATTCAAAATTCACCTTTGAAGTGTAAATTTGAGAAATTCCTTTGAATTGGCTACTTAGTTTTTTTATTAAATTCAAGTAATTTTCGAATTTGAAATCGGTTATTGTGGTTGTATCATAGGATTTTCGGGGTTGAACGATCGAAAAATCTGGAATTGTGTCCTTACGGGTAATGTTTTGGATACTTGCTAGTTTTTTGGAATAAACTTCTGAGGATTGCTTATAGGCTGCATCGGTGGCTAACCACAATTGTCTTCTTAGGATATCGTAGTTAATTTCTTCGGGAATTGAACGGTTGGTGAATCTTTCTTCGTCGTCGGTGCTCCCAAAAAACGAGAACCCTATATCTACAAAGTTTGAATTGTCGAATTTATAATCACCAACCCGAACCGAGACGTTTAGAATGTAGTTAAAGTTCGAATTAGAGTTGATTATATTTCCTAAAAATGCAGATGAATTATATTCGCCAACTACTTTTAGCTGATATTCTATGTAGTAGGGACGTGGAAGGTTTTCCAATTTTAGATCTTTCATCGAGCGAGTCATTTCGTCTTGCATTGCTTTCATCACTACTTTTGTGTCTGGATATTGAGCATATCCAGTGAAAAGCATAAGTGCAAAAAAGGAGAGGAACAATATTACTTTTTTCATTTTTTCTCCATTATGGTGCTGGTAAAATTGGTGGTTTTGCTTGGGATTTTAATTTCTTCTGAACTTCGATTCGCGATACAAGCAACGAAGGAGAACAAGCCGATACGGGAACCCCACCCGATTCGGCACCACAAATACCATTAAAAATACCAAGGTCGTTGCCAACTGCAACTATATTAGCAAATGTAGTCAAAGGTGTTCCAATCAAATCAACTCCGCGAACTAATTCGTCTGGTCTGCCATCGACGAATACTTTGTATACTACCAGAGGTGTGACATTAAATGCATTTGGAATTGAGCGACTTGTGAAGGTAAAACCGCCCGAAACTTCATCGAAAAACAATCCATATTCCTTGCCTTGTTCTTTTGCTATTTGTCGGAGCTCTTGTTTTAGTTCATCAATGGATTTAGTCTTAGTGCTCTGTACAATTAAGTTGGATTGACGAGTTACTGCAGTATAGCCACTTGATTTGCGTCCGTGTCCGTTCGAATTGGGAAAACCTTCGATTGGTGTGCGGGACATTAAAAAGTTGGAGAACACTCCGTTTTTAACAACTTCAACTTTTTGGGCTGGCACACCTTCGTCATCATAAACATAATAACCAGCAATGGGTGTATTGTTCAATTTATCTAATGTTGGGTCGAATACAATGTTTATAAAATCTGGCAAGATCTTTTGTCCAATTGATTTTTTGAAAGTTTGACTGGAATTAGGATCTTTTTCGCGATGACCTTCCACACGGTGTCCGAATATTTCGTGGAAAAACACGCCCGAAGCTCTTCCCGAAAGCATTGCAGGACCGGAATAGACATCAGCATATGGGGCAGTTCTCAGTTTTGACAATAAATCAATTAGCTTATCTATCTCGATTTCGATTTCTTTTTCGTTGGGCATATTATTCGGATCTCGGGTGTAAAAACTTCGGTACAAAGGTAAGCTCATCCCATCGTCGGCTTTGGTATTAGCATTTACAAAAATGTAAAAGTAATTTTCGTAGGTCTGGATTTTTGTTCCTTCGCTTGTTACAATTATTTTTCTTATCGAATTACCAAAAAATGAAACTGAGGAATTTAAAATCCATTTGTGATTGATAAATTTTGCCGACAATCTTTTTACCAAATCTTGATATTTATCTAAGTTCAGTCGATAAAGTTGACCATTTTCGATCGAAACTACAGGTTTTTCGATACTAAAATCGGCTGAAGTATCTTCTTCTTGAACTTTAACTTTGGAATTTGTAAGTGCTTTTTCGTAGCGTTCAATTGCATTTTTGTAGGCTTTGTCGGTTGCGAACCACATAATGTTGGCAATAGCTTGGTCATCGTCAGCAAAAGGTAATTGTATTCGCCCGATATTTGTGTTGAAGTTCAATGGGTTGCCTCGAATTAAATGTGTATTGTCGAATTTGTAGTTACCTATACGAACTTGTATGTCCAACAGACGGGTGCTATCGTGGGATTTGGTTTCAATAACACCATTTGTTGCAGCTAATCGGTAACTTTGTGTTTCGGTGATGTAATAAGAAATAAAATAGGGGGGATTTGGTTTATCCTTCAATCCTTGAATAGTTCTATTTATTTCTTGTTCAGCAATTTGAATAATTGCTGGAATTTTGGTTTGTTGTGCATTCAAATAAAAAGAGCAAAACAAAAAGAAAAATATTATACGATGCATTTAATTAACTCCGGTGAGTTGGTTGGCAAAGTTCAGTTAAAACTCCATTTGTCGATTTTGGATGCAAGAAAGCAATTTTCATATCGTGAGCACCATCGACAGCGGTTTCGTTAATTAATGAGAAATTCAACTCTTTGAGTCTATTCAATTCCGAATTTACGTCATCGGTTTCGAAAGCAATATGGTGGATGCCTTCACCTTTCTTTTCGATGAACTTGGCAATAGGCGAAGATTCATCAGTTGCTTGGGTAAGTTCAATCAAAACTTCTCCAACTTTGAACAAAGCAACTTTCACTTTTTGTTCCAAAACTTCTTCGGTATGAACATTTTGTACTTGAAATAATTTTTTAAATAAGTCTAATGAAACATTTAAATCTTTAACTGCAATACCAATGTGATTGATTGATTTTATCATGTTTTTCCTCGAAAATTTATTGTTTTAAATTGTTTAGATCATCCATACTATTTACGCCTTGTATTTCGTCGAAATTTGCAATACAAAAAGCGTTGACGTTTTTTCCTTTATTATTTAAAATCGAAATAACATCGGTTAAATAAAATTCCTTTTGTGCATTATTATTTTGAACCAATTTTAAAGAATCAAAAAGTAGTGATTTGTTGATGATATAAACACCAGAGTTTATCTCTTTAATTAGTTTTTCGGATTCGTTAGCGTCTTTTTCTTCGATAATTCTATTGAAGTGTCCTTCTTCGTCGCGAACAATGCGTCCGTATCCAGTTGGATTTGGAGCTATACTCGATAGCACCGATGCATTGGAATTATAAAAATTGTGCATTGTAATAAAATCGTTTGTGGTTTTATATGTTAAAAGTGGAACATCACCAGAGAGAATTAATATATTTTGAACTTCTTCAGCAATTTTAGGTTCTACTTGTTGAACTGCGTGACCTGTTCCTAATTGCTCTGTTTGTTCTACAAAATCAATAGTATCGGAATTAAATTTTTTCAAATAGTTGATCACTTGATCTTTGAGATGACCCACCACAACGATAATTTGTTTTGGAGATAATTTAGTGGCAAGTTCAAGAACATAACCCAATAGTGGGCGATTTTTGAATTCCACTAATACTTTTGGAATATTCGGGTTATTCATTCGTTTGCCTTTGCCAGCAGCTAGGATTACAATAGAAAAGTTTGAGTGATTCATTTTTAATAATCTGAATTGGAGAAGATCTTTTTTGGTAAAGTTTTGTGTGTTATGGATTTAATATTATTATGTTCGTCCACCAACACGATTGTAGGCTTAAAGTTATTCAATTCGCTTTGGTCAACAGCTGCATAGGAAATTATGATAATTTCGTCACCAACAGCAACTTTTCGAGCTGCAGCACCATTCAAACAGATATCGCGCGATCCATATTCACCTTCTATAACATAGGTGTCGAATCGTTCGCCATTATTGATGTTCAAAACAGAGACTTTTTCGTTTTCGATTATATCGGCTGCATCCATCAATTCACGATCAATAGTAATGCTACCTTCGTAGTAAAGGTTAGCTTCGGTTACTTTTGCTCGATGAATTTTTGATTTAAATAAAAATCTCTGCATAGGACACTCATAAATAATTAGTTTAAACGAATTGATTTAAAATAAATTATAAAGAATACAAAATTATCA
>Ga0138355_1169190_pt1 | contig 16772 bp, 18 predicted proteins | sample YNPNP_1300MetaT_FD_101540 | JGI IMG/M metagenome (GOLD analysis project Ga0138355, IMG submission 101540) | Anoxygenic and chlorotrophic microbial mat microbial communities from Yellowstone National Park, USA - YNP NP_1300 MetaT (Metagenome... ...
TTATGCCAAAATTTGCTCCCAAAAAATCAATTGGCCAACACTTCTTGCACGATAAAAATATAAGTAAAAAAATAGTGAGCTTATTGCAAATCATTAATAATGATACAATTGTCGAAATTGGTCCCGGTACTGGAGCCTTAACTCAATTTTTGCTAAAAAATAATATAAAATTGATTGCATACGAAATCGACAAACGCTCTGTTGAATTTTTAAAACAAGAATACCAAAGTTTCCTTGGTCGTAGTTTTCAAATTGTCGAAGATGATTTTTTGAATTCCGATTTATCCAAGATTGCAAACGAAAGTCAGAGTAACATCAAAGTTGTTGGCAATATACCCTATTACATCACCTCGCCAATTTTGTTTCACCTATGCCAATACTCCAACTACTTGGATAGTGCAGTTCTTATGATGCAGAAAGAAATATTTCAACGCTTAATAGCCAATCCCAAAACGAAGGAATACGGAATACTAACAATTTTGGCGAATCTTTTTTTCACGGTGGTTGACAAATTCGACGTGCCCCCTTCTTGCTTTTTCCCCCCGCCAAATGTGATGAGCACTGTTGTAAAATTAGAGTTTGATCAAAACATTCATCAAATGGATATTGAACAAAAGTTTAAAGTTTTGGAGCTGGTTAAAACCCTTTTTAACCAAAGACGAAAGATAATCAATAATACAGTTCAAAAATATTTGAGTCAGAAAAACCTAAGTTTCTATCATTTAAAGGATTTACCCGATTATTTGAAATATTCAAAAATGCGTCCCGAGGAATTATCAATCCAAGATTACTTAATTTTGTATGATTTAATAACCCACAAAACAAAAATTTCAAAATGAAGTTACGAAATTTATTAGAAAAATACAACCTAAGATTTTCGGAAATTTACACTCTTTTGTCGTTATTGGTTACAATTATTTTGAATTTGCTTTTCTTTTGGATAGTTCCACATTTTTTATTGAATATCTTAATTGCATTTTTATATTCTTGGATTATAATTTACTTGAGATTCAAAGCAAAAGAAAATAAAATTTTTGAATTCCTGAGCAATATTCAATATTTAATTGGAATATTGATTATTTATAGCCTATATCAGTTTTTGATTAAATCACTTCATCCCGTTGATTATGATAACTTGTTGATTTCGTTGGATTTGGCAATATTAGGTAAACATCCCGGTGACCATTTAACTTGGATTGTTAATCCTTACTTAACTGAATACTTACAGATTAATTACACCCTATTCTATTTTTTGCCCATTTTTACAGCAGTTGATTTGTATTACAATCAAAACGATAAATTCGATGTTTTTTTGAGAAATGTATTATTTGCTTATTATTTTTCGTATTTTCTTTATTTTGCTATGCCTGCGATAGGTCCTCGCTTTACGGTTTACACTTTTGATCAAATCAACAAAGAACTCCCTGGGGTTTTTTTAACAGATGTGTTGCGATGGTTTATCAACTTTGGTGGTGGCGTAACTAATAGCAGAGTTAATCCTTCCCACATTGTGAATCGGGATTGTATGCCAAGTGGTCACACTATGATAACATTGGTGGCAATAATTTATAGCTTTCGTTTTCAATCAAAATTGCGTTGGGTCGTTTTTGTAATTGGAATAAGTATCATTTTTGCAACAATATATTTAAGGTATCATTATTTTATTGATATTTTGGCGGGCTTTACTTTTGGAATAGTTTCATATTTTTTAGAGCCATTGATTAATAAACTTTTGTTGAAGTATAAAAATTAATGATAAATACTAAAAATACGGAAAATATTGAATTAAGCATTGTAATCGTTAATTATAATGTAAAAGATTTTTTGTTCGATTGCCTAAGTTCAATAGAAAATTCCAAAACCAACTTTGATTATGAGGTTATTGTTGTTGATAATAATTCAAACGATTTTTCTGTTGAATATCTAAAACCAAAATTCCCAAAAGTCAAGTTTATTCAATTGGAAAGCAACTTGGGTTTTGCCAAAGCCAATAATATTGGTTTGCAACAAGCTAAAGGAAAATATATTTTATTTTTAAATCCTGATACAATAATCAATTCCGACACTTTGCAAGTGATGAAGGATTATATGGATACTCATCCCGAAGTGTACATCTCGGGATGTAAATTGCTAAATCCGGATGGTTCGTTTCAATTGCCTTGTCGACGTGGGTTCCCAACACCTTGGGCAGCATTTTCCAAATTATTTGGTTTGCAATCACTATTTCCCAAGTCCAAACTATTCGCTCGTTACAACCAAACCTTTCTTTCCACCGAAGAAACCTACTATATCGATTCGGTAATGGGTGCGTTTATGTTTTGTCGGACCGATATTATCCGCCAATTAAAAGGTTTCGACGAGGACTTTTTTATGTATGGCGAAGATTTGGATTTATGCTATCGGGCGACAAAAATAGGAGGCAAAGTTGCTTATGTGCATTCCACTTCCACAATTCACTTTAAAGGCGAAAGCACCAAACGTAGTTCTATCGACGAGATCAAACACTTTTACGAGGCTATGGAAATATTTGTCCGCAAGCATTATTCCTATTCTCGTCCATTTTTGTTTTTATTGCGTTTGGGGATATTTATCAGGACTTTTTTTGCATATATTTTTAAGTTCAAATACGACATACCTTTAATTTTAGGTGATATATTAATTATCAATTTGGCATTATTATTAGCTACTCCAGTAAGGTTCAACAACTTTTTTGGGTTTCCGGATTATGCTTATCCGCTTGTTTTTATTGTTCTATCCATAGTTCACTTTATTTCATTCTTTTCGGTTGGCGAATACTTCGAGGGCGAACATTCCATCCGCAAAGTGTTTTTTGGATATTTAGTTACCTTTTTTGTTTTGATGGGGTTCACTTATTTTTTCAAAGAATATGCATTCAGTCGAGGGGTTTTATTGTTGACTATTGGAATTGGCATACTTTTGAGTTCAATTGTTCGATTGTTTATTCATTCTTATGCTCGCGGTAGGGATAATGCAACACCACGAGTTGTATTGTTGATGAATGCTAGTAGAATTCAACCTTTTTTCGAGGATTACAATGTTAATAAAATCCTAAAGAACATCGATTTAGTTGGAATATTTGTTTTGGACAAAATCCAAGAGTCAATTCCAAATCCTTTAATCAAAGGTAATATAGAGTATTTTATCAAAGATATAGCTAATTACGATTTGGACGAAATAATAATTTTGAAAGAACAAGAATACAATGAACACACAACGCTATTGATAAATAACGCATTAGATTTAGGAATAAAAGTATATTTAGTGAAAGATTTGCAAGATTATACAATTTCGAAAGTTATTAATTCCGTTAGCACAAACCAATTTATAAAGCATTCCCACAAATTAATTCTTCCCCGTTATAGATTTCTGAAAAGAACATTCGACTTGGTAATAGCATTGCTTGCTTGGATAATTTTATTTCCAATTTCCAGATTTAATAGAAACAAAGAAACATATTCCAAAATATTATCGGTGTTGTCCTCACATTATTCAATAGTGGGTATCTATCCAGTTGATAACATTCGCAACTACAACTCAAAACCAGGAATTTTAAATCTAGTTATGTTTGCCGATCCACAAAGCTTAAATGAGTATACAATAAAAAAATTAAATGATTATTACGAAAACAATTATTCTTTATCATTAGATTTTGATATTTTAATTAAATTTGTTTTTAAACGAAGGTAGCAAAATGCAAATATTTGATTTCGAGAAACCAATAGCGGAGTTGGAAAACAAAATAGAGGAAATTAGAAAGCTCGCAAGCGATATTGATGTGAGCAAAGAATTAGGAGATTTAGAGGCAAAATTGTTAGAATTGAAGAAAAATGTTTATAATAGCTTAACAAATTGGCAAAAAGTTCAAATTGCACGTCATCCCGATAGACCTTACTCACTTGATTATTTCAACAACATCTTCGACGACTTTGTGGAATTGCACGGAGATCGCAAATTTGGCGACGACAAAGCTATTGTTGGAGGATTGGCAACATTGAACGGCAAAAGCGTTATGGTTGTTGGCCAGCAAAAAGGGCGAGGAACCAAAGAAAATTTAATGCGAAATTTTGGTATGTCCAATCCCGAAGGGTATCGAAAAGCTGCTCGTTTGTTCCAATTAGCCGAACGTTTCGGAAAACCAATTTTGACTTTTATAGATACTCCTGGTGCATTTCCGGGCATCGAAGCCGAGCAAAGAGGGCAAGCCGAAGCAATTGCATCCAATTTGATGTTGATGAGCGACATTAAAGTGCCTATCATAGTTGTGATTATTGGCGAAGGTGCATCTGGTGGTGCAATTGGCATTGGAGTGGGGGATAGGATTCTGATGTTCGAATATGCCTGGTATTCGGTAATTTCGCCCGAATCTTGTTCCAGTATTTTATGGAGAAGTTGGGATTACAAGGAGCAAGCTGCCGAGGCATTAAAACTAACCGCTGACGATTTGATTAAATTCAACATTATCGACCGAATTATACCAGAACCTTTAGGCGGTGCCCACAAAAATCCAACCGAAATGTTCAATACACTCAAGCCAATTCTAATTGAAGAATTGGATAATTTGCTCAAAATTGATACTACAAAATTAGTGCAAATGAGAAAAGAAAAATTCTATAAAATGGGAGTTTGGCAACAGTAGTGGTTATCAATCCCAAAATAATTTTTTTTGGAACACCGGAAATTGCTGTTCCAACTCTACAGGCTTTACACAATGAATTCGGTATTGTTGCAGTTGTTACCAATCCCGATAAAGAACAAGGACGCGGGAAAAAACTTTTACCCTGCGAAGTTAAGTTAGCTGCTCAAGAATTACACTTGCCAACATTCGAACCTGAAAATTTGCAATCAACTGAATTTGAAAATCAACTTAAAAAGTTCGAACCCGATATTTTTGTCGTATTTGCATACAAAATTTTACCAAGTTCTATTCTATCTATTCCATCAATTGGTTCATTCAATATTCATCCAAGTTTATTGCCAAAATATCGAGGTGCAGCACCAATAAACCACGCAATTATCAATGGAGACAAAATTACAGGAATTACTACATTTTTAATGGAAGAAAAAGTAGATGCGGGTGGAATTCTGCTTCAGGAACAATTCGAAATTCCCAACGATGCAACTGCCGGCGACTTAATTGAAATCGTTAAACATAAAGCACCAGAAATAGCTATTCGAACAATCAAATTGCTGTTATCGGGAAGTTACCAAGTTATAAAACAAGATAATTCTTTGGTTACCAAAGCACCCAAATTGTTCAAGGAAAATTGTCAAATTGATTTTGCAAAGCCTGCCGAAGTCGTTAAAAACTTTATCAATGGTGTATCGCCCGAACCAGGTGCTTGGTTCTGGTGGAACGCTCAACAAGTAAAAATTTATCGTGCTACCCTTAATAATCAAATTTTGGGATTAAAACCAAAGGAATTTTTGGTCCACAATAAAAACTTAATCGTGGGATGTTTTCCCGGCGAAATAAAAATCTTAGAAATTCAATTCCCAACCAAAAAAATGATAAAAATAACAGACTTTTTGAATGGATATAAAGGGCCAAACAATGGATTTTTTGATTAATTTAATCTTTTTTTCGTGTCCAATAAGTAGTTCGTCCAATTAAGGAAATTCCAATATAACCACGAATTTTCAATTTGTCTTTGTTTTCTAATTCCATATAGCAACTATATGTTTTTCCACTTTTGGGATCATAAATTTGCCCATCGCTCCATTCGTCTTTTCCATCAAAAACAAAATCTTTGAGAATCACCAAGCCAATCAGAGGTCGATTTCGGAGTTTTTCGTCTGGATTTTTGTCATCGACTTTTGGTTTTCCGTCTCGCAAAGGTTCTTTGAGCCAAATTATTTTACCGTAAAACTTATTTCCAGTTTTATAAATTTCGATTAATGATTCATTTTTTTCGGAATACCATTGCCCAACCACATCGTCTGCTTTTTGGGCATATAAAACTTTTGTAAAAAGAAGAAAAAGCACAAAAATATACAACGATTTCATAATTTGTTGGAAATTATTTTAACAAACTACGAGAAATAACTAAACGTTGAATTTCGCTGGTGCCTTCGTATAGTTCGGTGATTTTGGCATCGCGGTAATATCGTTCGGCATTGAAGTCCTCGGTGTAGCCATATCCACCGTGAATTTGTATGCAGCGGTCGGCACAAAATGTTGCGACCTCCGAAGCCTTCAACTTTGCCATTGCTGCTTCGCGAGAATAATTCATACCACGATCTTTCATAACTGAAGCTCGCCAAGTGAGCAATAATGCAGATTCGTATTCGACCCACATATCAGCAATCATCCATTGAATTGCCTGAAAGTTAGCTATTGGTTGATCGAATTGCACCCTTTCTTTTGCATACTTAATTGAATCTTCGATAGATGCACGCGCAATGCCCAATGCTTGAGAAGCAATACCCAATCGGCCTCCATCAAGAGTTACCATAGCTACTTTGAATCCTTTGCCAACTTCACCTAAAAGGTTTTCTTCGGGAACAACGACGTCCTCCAATATAATTTCGGCAGTAGAAGAGGAACGAATTCCCAATTTTTTTCTCTAATTTTCCAATCCGATAACCAGGCATATCGCGTTCAACAATAAATGCAGAAAGGTTATGCTTATCATCGCCAGTTCTGGCTATAAGGACAAATACATCAGCTTCGTTGCCATTTGTTGCAAAAAGTTTTGATCCATTAATTATCCATTTGTTGCCGTCTTTTCGGGCAAAAGTTTTGGTGTTGCTCGAATCCGATCCAGCACTCGATTCGGTTAGCGAAAATGCACCAATTTTCTTGCCAGTAAGCAAATCGGGTAGATACTTTTGCTTTTGTTCTTCGGTCCCAAATCGATAAATCGGATCACAAACCAATGATGAGTGAGCCGAAATAATCACTCCAGTCGACGCACACCATCGGGAAATTTCCTCGATTGCAATCATATACGAAACAAAATCCATTCCAGCACCACCATATTCGGTTGGATAGGCAATTCCCATCAAACCCAATTCGCCAGCTTCTTTTATTATTTCTTTGGGAAATCGATGGTTGCGTTCATTATCGGCTGCAACGGGTGCAATTTTCTCGGCAGCAAATTTAGCAACCATTTCTTTGAGCATTTTTTGTTCTTCGGTCAATAAAAATTCCATTTATTCCTCTTTTTTGTTAAATTTGAATAAAGATTATTTAAAATTAAGAAATTTTTATTAAATTAGACGACTAAAAAACTAAATTTTTTGATTAGTGAAATCATTTTTAGATTAACATAAATAATTTATGCCAATTAATAGAAATTTAACAGAAGAACAGATATTATTACGAGATACTGTTCGCAAGTTTGCAGAAGAAGTTATTCGTCCAGTAGCAGCTGAATTGGACGAAAAGGAACAATTTTCTTTGGATATCACAAAGAAAATGTTCGATATGGGTTTTATGGGTGCTTTCCTACCCGAGCAATATAGTGGCTCGGCATTAGATTATGTTTCCTATATTATTATTGTCGAAGAATTATCGAGAGTTGATGGCTCGAATGCCGCGACAGTTGCAGCCCACAATTCTCTTGGAGCTGGTCCTATATACTATTTTGGAAATGATGAACAAAAGAATTATTATTTGCCAAAGTTAGCTACTGGTTATTTATGGGGATTTGGTTTAACAGAACCCGAAGCAGGAAGCGACGCCGGCAACACTCAGACAACTGCAATCGAAGATGGTGATTACTGGATTTTGAATGGTTCCAAAATTTTCATTACCAATGCTTCAACCGATATAACCTTGGGTTCCACGATATTGGCTGTTTCGGGCACACGTCCTGATGGTAAAAAGGAATACACTTGTTTTTTGGTCGAAAATGATACTCCAGGTTATACTGCAAAACCAATACACCGCAAAATGATGTGGCGAGCCTCGAACACTTCCGAAATTCACTTGGATAATGTTCGCGTCCATAAATCTGCTATTTTAGGTCGCCGTGGTGATGGTTTTCGTCAAATGCTCAAAACATTAGATTACGGTCGTCTTTCGATTGCTGCAATGGGATTAGGGCTTGCTCAAGGTGCAATGGAGTATGCTTTGAATTACGCTAAAAATCGCAAGGCATTTGGTCAACCCATTTCTCATTTTCAAGCAACTGCATTCAAATTTGCCGATATCGAAGTTGGATTGGAATTAGCTCGAACTTATCTATACGAAGCTTGTCGAATGGCAAATCAAGGTTTGAGTGTTACCAAAGAAGGGGCAATTGCCAAGTTATATTGCAGTGAGTTGGCACATATGGCTTCGAACCACGCAGTGCAAATACTTGGGGGTTATGGTTTAATCAAAGAATACGAAGCCGAACGCTACTATCGTGATGCTAAATTGTTGGAAATTGGAGAAGGAACAAGCGAAATCCAACGCCTTGTTATTGCTCGTCAATTAGGTTGTTTTGATTAAATAAGAAAAAATTGCATAAGAAAATTAAATATAATTACTTCTTTTTCTTAAAGAATAGCTTTTTAATAGCTGTTTTATTGATATCTACTAGTTTTTTATGTTTTTCAAAAGTCAAAATAGTTGATACTGTCTTTGTTCGACAATCTTTAAATAATTATATTTACGAATATACTTTTATTTACAACACAAAAGGCAATTTAATTGAACATTGGATCGTTATATTCAAAGACAATCAATTTGTTAATGGATATAAAAGCGTTATAAGTCGCAACTCAAAAGAAATTAAAACGCAAATTTTAAATTATGCTTTAAACGACAATCAATGGTATTTATATAGTCGTTTAACTTATCTATACGATATCAATGATTTATTGGTAGAAGAACTTACCGAAATCCGAAAAAATAATGAATGGTTGCCAAGTAAAAGGAATTTTTATATTTACAATTCACGAAATTTAAAAGAATCTGAATACTCCCAACAATGGAACAATGATGGCTGGGTTAATATAAGCCGGATTACTTATTCCTACGACGATAAAGACTCCATAACTTATATGTTAAGCGAAATAGTCATCGATAATCAATGGGTTTATGATTGGCGAATTACAAAAAAATATGACGATAACGGAAATTTGACCGAGCACAAATACGAAAAATGGAAAGATTGGAAATTATCTGATTATTGGAAATTTAATTACACATATTATCCAAACAAATTGCTGCAATCGTCAACCTACGAAAAGCTTATTAAAGAAAGTTTTATGCCAATATCAAAATTTGAATTTTTCTATGACAACAAACAACTTCTCACACAGCAAATTGAATATAATTGGAAAGATGTGGAATGGGTTGGCAAGGAAAAAATCAATATTTCTTATGATGATAATTCATTAATTAAGAAGATTCTTCACGAAAAAATATGGAACGGTGATTGGACACAATACAAAAGATTTACTTATAATTACGACCAAGACAAGAGAATAAACTCCATTATCGAAGAATCTTTTGGAACCGAGTGGTATGTAAAAACAAAGGAAATATATGAGTATGATAATCTGGGAAACGAAATCCGATGGAGAAAACAAGAATTGTTCAACGACGAATTAATCGATAAATACCTCATCCAAAAAGATTATGACGAGGACAACCTTTTGACCCAATTTGTTTCTTTCAAGTTCAATTTTGATACGATGAAATGGGACTCCTTGTATAATACACAAAAAATAACAATTAAAGATAGTTCGGGTGAACATACTTATTATGGTTACTACTTAAAAGCAACATATAAAGAAATATCGCCCACCAATATCGATGAAAAAGAAGATATAAATCCAATTATAAATAACGATTTGATCCAAGTAAACAATGAAAAGATAGGAAATGCAAAGATATTCGATTTGCAGGGTCGATTGGTAAAAGTTCTTAATTCCCCTGGAGAAATATATCAAGAAATGGAAATTGAAGGTTTACCGAATGGACTTTATTTTATCCAAATTGGTAGTGAAACCCAAAAATTTATTAAACAATGATTTATTAATTATACAAAACAAGGAGAAAAGATGGTAGGTATAGTTGGATATGGTTCGTATGTACCACGTCATAGGATACGAATCAGCACTATAGCTGAGCAGTGGGGAGATGATGCGAAAGTAATTGAGAATGGATTACTTTTGCAAGAGAAAACCGTTCCTGGACGGGATGAAGATACAATAACCATTGCGGTCGAAGCAGCAAAAAATGCTTTGAAACGAGCAGAAATCGATCCACAAGAAATTGGAGCAGTCTACATTGGTTCCGAATCCCATCCTTATGCTGTTAAGCCTTCGGGCACAGTGTTGATTGATGCATTGGGAATTGGTCCGCACGTTCACGTGGCTGATTTTGAATTTGCTTGCAAAGCAGGTAGCGAGGCAATGTTTGTAGCATATAGTCACGTAAAATCGGGCAATATGAAATATGCAATGGGAATTGGAGCCGATACATCCCAAGGAGCACCTGGAGATGCTTTGGAATACTCTGCATCCGCTGGAGGCTCGGCATTCATTTTTGGAACCGAAAACGTAATTGCCGAAGTTATCGAAACACACTCGTTCACAACCGATACAGCTGATTTTTGGAGACGAGAGTATCAGCATTATCCTCGTCACGGAGGAAGGTTCACAGGCGAACCTGCTTACTTTAAACACGTGTTGAACTCTGCCAAAGAGATTTTGGATAAATCTGGAATTAAACCATCAGAATTTGCCCACGCAGTATTTCATATGCCAAATGGACGATTTCCATTGAAAGCTGGAAAGACTTTGGGATTTACGGATGAACAAATGAAACAAGGTTGGGTGGTGAATATTATGGGTAACACCTACTCGGGTTCGTCTATAACCGGATTTTCGGCTATTTTGGATGTTCTAAAGCCAGGGGAATTGGCTCTGTTGGTCTCCTTTGGTTCGGGTGCAGGCAGTGATGCTTTCATTTTCCGTGCAACCGAAAGGATTACTGAAGTTCAAAACAAAGCTCCGAAAATCCGCGAGCTACTTGATAGCAACAAGATGTATCTATCTTATGGTCAATATGCCGCATATCGCAAAAAAATACTTTTCAACGAATAGGAGGAAAAAATGAGAGAAGTTGCAATTATTGGTGTTGGATTAACCAAATTTGGTGAATTATGGGACCAAAGTTTGCGAGATATGTTCGCCGAAGCTGCTTTAAGAGCGATGGAAGATGCAAAGGTGTACAAAATTGACTCGCTATATGTTGGTTCGATGTCCGGTGGATTATATGCCCACCAAGAACATTTGGGTTCGTTGATGGCTGATTATATTGGACAGGTTGGAGTTCCAGCAGCACGGGTTGAATCTGCTTGTTCATCTGGTGGTCAAGCAGCAAGATTAGCCTATTACGAAGTTGCTTCGGGAGCATCAGATATTGTTTTGGTTGGTGGTGTCGAAAAGATGTGGGATGTGGACGATGGAACTTTTGTGCTTGCAACAGCTGCCGACCAAGAATACGAAGCCTACAATGGTGTTACTTTTCCAGGTCTCTATGCAATGATGGCACAGGTATATATGCAACGATATGGCTTGACTCGCGAGGAACTTGCTGCTGTATCAATCAAGAATCATAAACACTCGGTTCACAATCCTTATGCTCAATATCCTTTCGAAATAGATTTAAAGGCTGTTTTGAAATCTGCACTGGTTGCCGACCCATTGCGTCTTTTGGATTGTTCGCCAATTACCGATGGTGCTGCTGCTATTATTTTAGCCCCATTGGAAATAGCTAAAAATTTCACCGACAAACCAATCAAAATAAAAGGTATTGGTGCCGCAACAGGACCAATTGCTTTGCACGACCATAAAGATTTAACTCGTCTTGATGCAGTAAAATTGTCGGCAGAGCGAGCATATAAAGCTGCTGGTGTTGGTCCAAACGATATTCAATTTGCCGAAGTTCACGATTGTTTTTCGATTGCCGAAATTATAGTTGCCGAAGAATTAGGCTTTTTTGATTATGGGACTGCTGGTAAGGCTATTGCCGAAGGTCAAGCAACCTATGGTGGCAAGGTTGTTATCAATCCAAGTGGCGGATTGAAAGCTAAGGGGCATCCTGTTGGGGCTACTGGTGTTGCACAATTAGTCGAGGCTACTTTGCAATTACAAGGTCGCGCAGGAAAGCGTCAAATCGAAGGTGCTGTGTTGGGTATGACCCAAAATATGGGTGGTAGTGGTGGTAGTAGTGTTGTTCACATTTTGGAGGCAATATAATGGCTAATTCTCAAAGATATACTCGCGAAATTCCCCATCGATTTCGCTTAGAAGCTCAAAAGTTCGAAGATGGGTTTGTTTCGTTACCTAATAGATACATTTCGCCAAATGGAAATAAAAATTCCGAAAAAATTAAACTCTCGGGCAAAGGTAAAATTTTATCTTATACAGTTATTCACACTCCTTCGGATGAATTTAAACTCATTAAACCTTATGCTGTTGCAATTATCGAAACTATAGAAGGTGCCCGCCTAACTGCAATGATTACCGATACTCCATTGGACAAGATAACAATTGGAGCAGATGTTGAATTGGTATTCCGAAAAATTAAAGAGGAAGGAGCATCGGGTATTATTAACTATGGATACAAAGCAATAGTTGTTTAATTGAGATATGTTTTCCGGATAAAACAAAAAGGGATTGTAATAAACAACTACAATCCCTTTTTTTAAATTTTGATAAAAACTTTATTGTTTCTTTTTTGTTGAAGCAACCAATGCATCTACAAACCTTTTATAAACAATTGCATTTTGTCCTTGAAGTGTTGCGCGGTCCATAAATGTAATAGTGTTTTGAGCAATATTCAATGGAATGCGTATATCCACTGTGTCGTTCACTTTCTTTTGTTGAGTGTTAAATTCCTTGATTAATTTTTCGAAAGATTGTTGAACTTGCAGGAAAGCATCAACTTCGCTTCCTTTGATTTCCACAGTTTTAAGTGTTTGATTGACAAAAACAATATCTCCCACGATAACTTTTGGAGTTAAGATGGGAACTTCTTGTTGTTGATTTTGCTGATTTTGCTGATTTTGCTGTTGAGCAAAACCAATGAATGGTAAAAAGAAAATTACTAAATAAAGCAATTGCTTTTTCATATTATACTCCTATAATGGTTTATAAATTTAATTTCAAAGTAAAACGATGCAAATATAGTGAATTAGAATAAATTGAAGCACCGTAATCAATATTGATATAATCAGTCTTAATGCCAATTCCAGCATTAAATCCAGATAGTCCCTTGTCCAATTCATTGTTCAAAGCATTTCGAACGAAGTTGCTATAACCAATTCTTAAATCAACATATTTGCCAATATTAAATTCTCCAGATACAGCGATATTTTTAAAGCGATCAAAAAAAGATTTGGTGTTTTCGGCTAAATTGATGAATGATAAATTAAACAATAGTGGCATACCTTTGAGTTTGTGATTAAAACCTATTCTTAAATCGTTGGGTATGCTTTCGATTACGCCATCAAAAGTCGTTAATTGTGTTCCTAAATTGAGCAAGGATATTGCTACATTTGTTCTTTCATCGGCAAGTTTATAGAGCAAACCAGCATCCATAGCAACTGCTGTGGAATGGTATTTTTCGATATTTGAATAAATAAACTTTATTCCTAAACCATAATAAAGATTTGTATCCAAAATGTTGGAATAAATTGCACCAATAGCCAAATCATTAGCCGAAAATGTTCCGTTGAAAACTCCGTTTTTGTTAACATAATTAAAAGAGCCATAATTTGTATAGAAAGCAGAGATAGAAAATTTCCCGTCTTCCCAATTGATGGGCAATAAATACTGAATTGCACCAGAATTTATGTCCAAAGCGTGTTTCAAAAAAGTTACAGAAAGATTTCGATTGTTGACCGTATAAAGAGTTGCAGGATTGAATGTAGCTATATCAAGATCGTTTTCGATACAAATCACACTACTAGCTAATGCCGAAGAGCGTGCGTTCGAAAAATCGCGCAAAAAGTTGAATGTATTGGCAAACGAGGCACTTATTGTTCCAATTGAGATTAAAATATATAAGATGATTCTGTTCATTTACTTAATAACGAATTTTTCAACAAATTAATTTTGTCAAGAAAAAATTTTGGTGGTCGGCAAGCTTTTTTTGTATCTGATTTCATAAATAAATGAACTGTTGAACCTTCAGCAATTAATTCGTTTTCCCTAAAAAGTTTATATTCAAAGACGATTTTAGGTCCGATTTTATTCAAATCCAATGCTGCTTCGATGTTGATTAAATCGTCGTAGAATGCAGCTTTGTGGTAATATGCGTGAGCTTCGAGCAGTGGAAGTTGGTAGCCAGCTTTTTCTAATTCTGAATAAATTAAATCGAAATGGCGCATTAGCTCGGTTCTTCCAATTTCGAAATATTTGAGATAATTGCCATTATATGCGAAGCCCATTTTATCGGTATCGGCATAACGGATGCGAGAAGGATAGCGGTGACGAATATACAGAGGTTGGCTATTATTCATTGTTTTTGGCAGGATTAATTTGATTTAAAAGATTTATTATTCTTTCGAATTCTTCTTTGTTGAAAAAGTTGATTTCGATTGTTCCGGAATTTTCGTCCTTTGGTTTAATACTAACTTTGGTGGCAAATTTTTGCCGTAAATCATCTTCAAATGAGTTCAAAAATAATTTTACGTTAGCAATTCTTTCTGTTTTTTCTTTATTTTCCAAATTAACAATTGCATTATCAACAACAGCGATTTTTCCTTGTTGATAATCCTTGACGATTTTTTCAACCTGACGAACATTAAGGTTATTCTTAATAATTTCTTGTTCGACAACCAAAATTGCGTTGCGATCGTTCAATCCCAAAAGAGTACGAGCGTGCCCAACACTAATCAAACCATCTCGCAAATCATCTTGAACTTTTTCGGGTAATTTAAGCAAACGAATGAAATTAGTAATAGTGCTGCGGTCCTTGCCAATTCGCTCGGCAACTTGTTCTTGGGTGTAACCACATTCTTCGATTAATCTTTGGTATCCATTTGCAGTTTCGATTGGATTTAAATCGACCCTTTGGATGTTTTCGATCAAAGCCATTTCCAGCATTTTAACATCTTCTTCCACTTTGATAATATAAGCTGGTATTTGCTTCAAACCTGCTAATTTACATGCTCGGTATCTTCTTTCGCCCGAAATAAGTTCGTAGTTGCTATTAACTTTACGGCAAGTTATTGGTTGGATTAATCCATATTTTTTGATTGACTCACTCAATTCTTCTAAAGATTGTGGGTCGAATTCTTTTCGAGGTTGATATGGATTGAGTATGATTTTGGAAATGTCGATCATATCGAAAATTTCAGAAGAGATTTTCTGATTGCTTTCAATTTTGTCGTTGGCTGGGAGCAATGCTCCTAAACCTTTTCCTAATCCGAATTTTGGTTTGTTAGCTGCCATATCAACTCTTTAATTATTTTTGTGTCTTTTTAAAATTTCATTTGCAAGTGCTAAATAGTTTTGAGCACCAGTCGAGGTAATATCGTATTCGATTACAGGCATATTAAAACTTGGTGCTTCGGCCAATCGGACGTTTCGGGATATAATTGTTTTGAAAACTTTATTTTGGAAATGCTTACGAACATCTTCTATCACCGAATTAGAGATTCTTAGACGCGAATCGTGCATTGTCATCAACACACCTTCGATATCCAAGTTGGGATTAAAACTGTGTTTGACCAGAGAAATTGTGTTGAGCAACTGTCCCAATCCTTCCAATGCATAATATTCGCATTGCACGGGAATGATAACTGAGTGGGCTGCCGTCAATCCGTTTACGGTTAATAAACCCAAAGAAGGTGGTGAGTCGATGATTATAAAATCGTATTCATCAACTATTTTGTCCAAAACAAATTTTAATCTTTTTTCGCGATTTTCTTGATTGACAAGCTCAATTTCGGCACCAACTAAATTTATCGAAGCAGGCAATACCCATAGGTTTGGAAAATTGGATTTAAGAATAACATCATAGACGTTTTCTTGATCTAACAGCAGTTCGTATATAGTCTTTTCCAATTCTCTTACATTTATTCCCAAACCTGATGAGGAATTTGATTGAGGGTCGATGTCAACAAGCAATACTTTTTTTTCTAATACTCCAAGCGATGCCGAGAGATTTATTGCTGTGGTTGTTTTGCCCACGCCTCCTTTTTGGTTTGCTATTGTTATGATTTTTCCCATCTAAAAGCCGTATTTTAAGAAAAAGTAGAAAAATGCTGTTGTTATTATCGAGTGATTTATTTTTCCTTCAAGTAACATTTGTTTAACTTCATTAACAGGTGTTGGAATGACATTGATCTCTTCGTTTTCGTCAAAGTTTTGTAAGTGACGCTTTTCCACATCGAACCAAGCAAAAGTATAGCATTTGTTGTTGAGAAAAGCAGGATTGGGTAACGATATTCCAAGCAACTCTAATTCCTTGTCCGAAGAATATCCAGTTTCTTCGATGCATTCTCGACGAGCAGCTTCGATTGGTTGTTCGCCATTTTCGATTAATCCACCAGGAATTTCCAATGTGATGGAATTTGTACCTTGACGAAATTGTTCAATCAAAAGGATTTCGCCTTGTTTGGTAACGGGAATTATATTTGCCCAATTCGCTGAATTTAATACAACAAAATTACTTGTTTTGCCCAAAACTGAATGCTTGCGTGTTACCAATTCTGCTTTGAAAATTTTTAAGTCGATTAATTCTTTTTTTGTAATCGTTTCCCAAATGGGTATCATATTGATTTTATTTAAACTTCAAA
>Ga0138355_1056745_pt1 | contig 16411 bp, 11 predicted proteins | sample YNPNP_1300MetaT_FD_101540 | JGI IMG/M metagenome (GOLD analysis project Ga0138355, IMG submission 101540) | Anoxygenic and chlorotrophic microbial mat microbial communities from Yellowstone National Park, USA - YNP NP_1300 MetaT (Metagenome... ...
GACAACATTAAGATGACGATCAAGCTGATTGCGCCGATCGCTATGGAAGAGGGTCTGCGCTTTGCTGTGCGCGAAGGCGGTCGCACCGTCGGCGCAGGTGTGGTTTCCAAGATCATCGAGTAATCTGCGATGAGGGTGGCGCGAGGCCGTCCTTGGGTTTTGCGTCTGTCCCCATCGCTTCGAGTTTAGGCCAGTAGCTCAATTGGCAGAGCAGCGGTCTCCAAAACCGCAGGTTGGGGGTTCGAGTCCCTCCTGGCCTGCCATTCAAGTCGCCGACGTCGCTTCTGTTCGGGGCGGTTTTGGCGAAAATCCCCTAGCTCTGCGTGAGTCAGCGAGGCTTCCTGTTGGGCGCGTTTTGATGGTCTATCTCAGGCCGCGTTTCGCTGAAGTCCGTTGGTTTTGATGTGCTGTATTCGAGCCAGAAAGCTAAATTTGTCGCGCTAGACGCGGTTTGAAAATAGGCGAATTCATGAGTTCACGCACAGAGACCGGCGGTGCCGGCTTGGATTTTCTCAAGCTGGGTGGTGCTGCATTCCTTTTGGTTGGCGGTATCCTGGCCTTTTATTATTTCTCCGAAGTCTCGACGCTGCTGCGCGTGATCGTGCTGCTGGTGATCAGCGGCGGGGCGGCAGCCATCGCCTTCCAGACCGAACGCGGTCGTGCGCTCTGGCAGTTCATCTCCGATTCGCGCATGGAGGTGCGCAAAGTCGTCTGGCCCTCGCGACAAGAAACCCTGCAGACGACCCTGGTGGTCGTGGTCATGGTGCTGCTCCTCGGTATCGTCCTCTGGCTATTCGACATGATCCTGATGTCGATCCTGCGATTCCTGACTGGCCAGGGGGGTTAAGAATGTCCAGGCGTTGGTATGTCATTCATGCCTACTCGGGCTTCGAGGGGCAGGTCAAGCGTTCTCTGGAGGAGCGCATCAAGCGCGCAGGGCTCGAGGATCTATTTGGTCAAATCCTGGTGCCCACCGAGGAAGTAGTCGAGATGCGAGGCGGGCAACAGCGCAAGAGCGAACGCAAGTTCTTCCCAGGCTATGTCCTCGTCCACATGGAATTGACCGACGAGACCTGGCATCTGGTCAAAAACGTACCTAAGGTCATGGGCTTTATCGGCGGTACGGGCGATCGCCCGGCCCCCATCCCGGACGCCCAGGCCGAGGCCATCCTACGACGTTTGCAGGAAAGCGGCGAGAAACCCCGTCCAAAGGTAATCTACGAGCCGGGCGAGGTGGTGCACGTTATCGACGGTCCCTTCACCGATTTCAATGGCGTGGTCGAAGATGTCGACTATGACAAGAGTCGCGTCAAGGTCTCGGTGCTCATCTTTGGTCGTTCGACGCCGGTCGAGCTGGAATTCTCCCAGGTTGAAAAGGGGTGAAGATCGCGGCATGTGCGCCCGCGTGAACTGAAGTCTGGCCGCCTGTCCTCTTGGGACGCGGCCTCCCAATCCCCTGTTGGGGGCTTACACATGGGGAGCCGGGTAATCCTCCGGCGCTTGCACCCACTGGAGACTCATCATGGCAAAGAAGATCACTGCCTACATCAAGTTGCAGGTGAAGGCCGGCGAAGCGACTCCCAGCCCGCCGGTCGGTCCTGCACTTGGTCAGCACGGCCTCAACATCATGGAGTTCTGCAAGACGTTTAATGCGCGTACGCAGGACATGGAAAAGGGCACACCAACGCCCGTGATCATCACGGTCTACTCGGATCGCAGCTTCACCTTCATCACCAAGACCCCGCCGGCCTCGATCCTGCTTAAAAAGGCCGTTGGCATCAGCAGCGGCAGTGCCAAGCCGAACACCAACAAGGTCGGAACCGTCACGCGCGAGCAGCTCGAACAGATCGCTGCCATCAAGATGCCCGATCTGACCGCCGCCGACATGGACGCCGCCGTGCGTACCATCGCCGGCAGTGCGCGGTCCATGGGTCTGAATGTCGAGGGGGTGAATTGATATGGCGCGTCTCAGCAAGCGTGTGCGTGCGATCCGGGAGCGTGTCGAGCCCGGCAAGCTCTATCCGGCTGACGAGGCCTTTGCCCTGCTCAAGGAGTTGTCCCAGGTCAAATTCAACGAGAGCATCGATGTCGCGGTCAACCTCGGCGTTGATCCGCGCAAATCCGATCAGGTCGTTCGTGGTTCGACCGTGTTGCCGCACGGCATCGGCAAGACCGTGCGCGTGGCGGTCTTCGCTCAGGGTGCCGCGGCGGATGCAGCGCGCGAAGCCGGGGCCGACAAGGTTGGCTTCGAGGATCTGGCCGAAGAGATGAAGGCCGGTCAGCTCGACTACGACGTGGTCATCGCCTCGCCCGATGCCATGCGCATCGTCGGTCAGCTCGGTAAGGTGCTGGGTCCGCGTGGCCTGATGCCCAACCCCAAGGTCGGCACCGTATCCCCGGATGTGGCTGAGGCCGTGCGCAATGCCAAGGCCGGTCAGGTGCGCTATCGCACCGACAAGGCAGGCATTGTCCACTGCCCGCTCGGCAAGGTCGATTTCGAGCCCAACAAGCTGCGCGAGAACCTCGAGGCCCTGCTTGGCAGCCTGATGAAGGCCAAGCCGACGGCGGCCAAGGGTATTTATATGAAGAAGGTCACGGTCTCCAGCACCATGGGGCCGGGCCTGACGGTCGACCATTCGGCGTTGACCTTCTGATCTAGGGTGTCGGCCCTCGGGTCGGCACGCTTGGAGACTGAGTTTTCTTTGAGGTCTCGGGCATCGCTGGAGACCGTCAAAGACCGCGGGTGTCCGAGGTGCCATCAAGGATGATGGCATAAGGACTTAATGCCCACCATGCCCGCGCAGACGGTGCTCCCGAGTCAGATCCTTAGCTGATGACGGCGCACAAACCTGGCGAGCGGGCCCCTCACTGGAGGTGAAGGACCCGCTCGCCGCCCGGTTATGACCGGGTTCCAATGTCAGGAGAGGTGACGACAGTGGCGCTGAATTTTGCGCAAAAAGAAGCAATCGTCGCCGAAGTCGCGGAAGTTGCAAAGAGCGCCTATTCGGCCATCGCAGCCGAATACCGGGGCCTGACCGTCGAGCAACTGACCAAGCTGCGCGTGGAGGCACGCAAGGCCGGGGTCTATGTGCGCGTGGTCAAGAATACCCTGGCCAGACGCGCGCTGGAAGACACGGATTTCGCCTGCATGCGAGATGGGCTCGTCGGCCCGATGATCCTCGCCTTCTCGCAGAACGATCCGGGTTCGGTTGCGCGCGTCCTGGAGCCCTTCGCCAAGGAGCACGACAAGTTCCAGGTGCGCCTCATCGCCCTGGGCGGCAAGCTGCTCGCCCCATCCGAGATCGGCACTCTGGCCAAGATGCCGACCTACGATCAGGCGATCAGTCTGCTCATGGCGACCATGAAGGCTCCGGTTCAGAAGCTCGCTGCAACGCTCAACGAGGTGCCCGGCAAGCTCGTCCGCACTATCGCCGCGATTCGCGATGCCAAGGAAGCCGCTTAAGGCGCGTCTTCCATCTATCAGCTATCCGATCAACCGTATTTTTCAGGAGAAACCCATGGCCGTTTCGAAAGACGAGATTCTCGAGGCGATTGGCAACATGACCGTACTCGAGGTCGTCGACCTCATCAGCGCGATGGAACAGAAGTTCGGCGTGACCGCGGCGGCTGCCGTGGTAGCCGCAGCTCCGGCTACCGCTGCCGCCGAGGCTGCTCCAGTCGAAGAGCAGACCGAGTTCAATGTCGTCCTGACCTCGTTCGGCGCCAACAAGGTCGGCGTCATCAAGGCCGTACGCTCCCTCACCGGCCTGGGTCTGAAGGAGGCCAAGGATGCCGTCGAAGGTGTTCCGACCGTCTTGAAGGAAGGGGTGTCTAAGGCCGAGGCCGAGGCGGCGAAGAAGGCGCTCGAGGAGGCTGGCGCCACGGTCGAGATCAAGTAACGGCGCATTGCGTCGTTATTCGTTCGATCAAGTCAGCGAGGCTGGCGGCGGTAAGCCGCCGGCCTTTTCCCATTGGATTCGGCAAATCCAATGGGATGGCGCGCCTGAATCCGGGCGTATCTTGATTCCGATTGCAAGTTTCGAGTCATCCGCATTCGTGTTCACGCCCCGTCAGGGACTCACGCAAGCATCTCGAGGGAAGGCATCATGGCCTATTCGTTCACCGAAAAGAAGCGCATCCGCAAAGACTTCGGCAAGCGTCCCAGCATCCTGGACGTCCCCTTCCTGCTGGCAACGCAGATCGACTCCTATCGCGAGTTCCTGCAAGCCGATGTACCGGCCGAGGAGCGCCGGGAGGTTGGGTTGCATGCAGCCTTCAAGTCCGTATTCCCCATCGAGAGCTACTCGGGCAACGCCGTCCTGGAGTATGTCAAATATCGTTTGGGCGAGCCCGTGTTCGACGAACGCGAGTGTCATCTACGCGGCGCAACCTTCGCCGCCCCGTTGCGGGTGCTGCTGCGACTGGTGATCTATGATAAGGATGCACCGACCGGCTCTAAGGTCGTCAAGGATGTGCGCGAGCAGGAGGTCTATATGGGCGAGCTGCCGCTCATGACCGAGACTGGCACCTTTATCATCAATGGTACCGAGCGCGTCATCGTCTCTCAACTCCACCGTTCGCCCGGCGTCTTCTTTGACCACGACAAGGGCAAGACCCATTCCTCGGGCAAGCTATTGTTCTCGGCACGCGTCATTCCCTATCGCGGCTCCTGGCTCGACTTCGAGTTCGATCCCAAGGACAACGTCTTTGTGCGTATCGATCGTCGGCGCAAGTTGCCGGCCACGGTGCTGCTGCGCGCGCTCGGCTATGGCGTTGAAGACATCCTGGCGCGTTTCTTCGAGACCGACACCTTCCGTCTCCATGGTCGGACCGTCACGCTTGACCTCGTGCCCGAACGTCTGCGCGGCGAGACCATCGGCTTCGATGTGAAGATCGGCGACGAGGTTCTGGTTGAAGCCGGTCGGCGCGTGACTGCCAAGCATATCCGCGCGCTCCAGAAGGCCGATATCGATCGGCTGGAAGTCCCGGCGGATTTTCTGCTCGGACGCATCCTGGCCCGGGCCCAGGTCGATCCGGAGACTGGGGAGGTCCTCGCCGCGGCCAATGATCCGATCACGCCTGAGCTGCTGGAGACCCTGTTTCAGAAGGGCATCGAGACCTTGGAGACACTATTCGTCAATGATCTCGACCAGGGGCCTTATATCTCCGAGACCCTGCGTCTCGATCCCACAACCAATGATCTGGATGCCCAGATCGAGATCTATCGCATGATGCGTCCCGGTGAGCCGCCGACCAAGGAGGCCGCCCAGAACCTCTTCCATAATTTGTTCTTCACCCCCGACCGCTATGACCTCTCGGCGGTTGGTCGCATGAAGTTCAATCTTCGACTCGGTCGCACCGACGAGAAGGGTCCAGGCGTCCTCTATGACGGGCGCTATTTCTCGACCCGGACCGATGATTTCTCTAAATCGCTCTTCGAACGGTATGGCGAGGACCAGTCGGATATCATCGATGCCATGAAGGTCTTGGTCGAGCTGCGCAATGGCCGCGGCATGGTCGATGACATCGATCATCTGGGCAATCGCCGCATCCGTTGTGTTGGCGAGATGGCCGAGAACCAGTTCCGCGTCGGTCTGGTGCGGGTCGAGCGCGCGGTCAAGGAGCGTCTGTCGCTGGCCGAGTCCGAGGGACTGATGCCGCAGGAGCTCATCAATGCCAAACCGGTGTCGGCTGCGATCAAGGAGTTCTTCGGCTCCAGTCAGCTCTCGCAGTTCATGGATCAGAACAACCCGCTGTCCGAGGTGACGCACAAGCGGCGGGTCTCGGCGCTCGGTCCCGGTGGTCTGGCGCGTGAGCGGGCCGGCTTCGAGGTGCGCGACGTGCATCCGACCCACTATGGCCGGGTCTGTCCGATCGAGACCCCTGAGGGGCCCAACATCGGTCTGATCAACTCGTTGGCGGTCTATGCCCGCACCAACTCCTACGGCTTTTTGGAGACCCCTTATCGCAAGGTCGAAAACGGTCGTGTCACCGAACAGATCGACTATCTGTCGGCGATCGAGGAGGGCAACTTCGTCATCGCCCAGGCCAATGCCACCCTGGATGCAGACGGTCGGCTCACCGATGCCTTGGTCTCCTGCCGTCATGCCAACGAGTTCACCCTGCGCACGCCCGAGGAGGTCCAGTACATGGACGTCTCGCCGCGTCAGATCGTCTCGGTGGCGGCCTCGCTGATCCCCTTCCTGGAGCACGACGACGCCAACCGCGCCCTCATGGGCTCGAACATGCAGCGTCAGGCCGTGCCGACCCTGCGTGCCGAGAAGCCCCTGGTCGGTACCGGCATGGAGCGCGTGGTGGCACGTGACTCAGGCGTGTGCGTGGTCGCGCGGCGCGGCGGTGTCGTCGAGTCGGTCGATGCCGCACGGATCGTGGTGCGCGTCAACGACGAGGAGGCGGCCAAGACACCGGATGTGCCGGGGGTCGACATCTACAACCTGACCAAGTACACCCGATCCAACCAGAACACCTGTATCAATCAGCGTCCGCTGGTCAAACTGGGCGATGTGATCGCGCGCGGCGATATCCTGGCTGATGGTCCCTCGACCGACATGGGCGAGCTGGCCCTGGGTCAGAACCTGCGCGTGGCCTTCATGCCCTGGAACGGCTACAACTTCGAGGACTCGATCCTGATCTCGGAGCGCGTGGTGCAGGAGGATCGCTTTACCACCATCCATATCGAGGAGCTCTCCTGCCTGGCGCGCGACACCAAGCTCGGGCCGGAGGAGATCACGAGCGACATCCCGAATGTCGGCGAGTCGGCGCTCTCCAAGCTCGACGAATCCGGCATCGTCTATGTCGGCGCCGAGGTACGCGACGGCGACATCCTGGTCGGCAAGGTCACGCCGAAGGGCGAGACCCAGCTTACCCCGGAGGAGAAGCTCTTGCGCGCCATCTTTGGCGAGAAGGCCTCCGACGTGAAGGACACCTCGCTGCGTCTGCCCTCGGGCATGAATGGCACCGTGGTCGATGTTCAGGTCTTTACCCGCGACGGCGTCGAGAAGGACAAGCGCGCCCTCGAGATCGAGGAGATGGAACTGGAACGGGTGCGCAAGGACTTTGCCGATCAGCAGCGCATCATGGAGAACGACACCTTCCAGCGTGTCGAGCGGCTCCTGGTGGGCAAGGTCGCCGACGGTGGTCCGGACGGACTCCGCCCGGGTTCCGAGATCACCAAAGACTATCTGGACGCGCTCCAGTCCAAAGGGTCGCGCGATGCCTGGTTCGAGATCCGGGTACGCGACGAGGATGTTGCCACCCAGCTCGAGGCCATCGCCGCCCAGGTCAAGCAACAGCGCGAAGACTTCCGCGAGCGCTATGAGGCCAAAAAGCGCAAGATCGCCAGCGGCGACGAACTGCCACCGGGTGTGCTCAAGATGGTCAAGGTCTATGTCGCCGTGAAGCGTCGCATCCAGCCCGGCGACAAGATGGCCGGACGTCACGGGAACAAGGGCGTCATCTCCAAGGTGGTCCCGGTCGAGGACATGCCGTTCTCGGCCGACGGCGTGCCGGTCGATATCGTGCTCAACCCCCTTGGCGTGCCTTCACGCATGAACGTCGGTCAGGTGCTAGAGACCCATCTCGGGTGGGCGGCCCAGGGGTTGGGCGAGAAGATCGGGCGGATGCTGCAACGCCAGGCCACGGTCGGCGAGCTACGCGACTTCCTGGAGCAGATCTACAACGCCAGCAGCGGTAAGCACGAGGACCTGGCGAGCCTGTCGGACGCGGAGATCCTGGAGTTGGCGCGCAACCTGACCCAGGGTGTGCCCCTGGCGACCCCGGTGTTCGATGGCGCGACCGAGGAGGAGATCAAGGCCATGCTCAAGCTCGCCGACCGCGACAACTCCGCACAGGGCATCCCGAGCGGTCAGACCATTCTGTTTGACGGTCGCACCGGCGATCCCTTCGAGCGTCCGGTCACCGTGGGTTACATGTACATGATCAAGCTCAACCACCTGGTCGACGACAAGATGCATGCCCGCTCGACTGGTCCCTATAGCCTGGTCACGCAGCAGCCCCTGGGCGGTAAGGCCCAGTTTGGCGGTCAGCGCTTCGGCGAGATGGAGGTCTGGGCGCTCGAGGCCTATGGTGCGGCCTACACACTCCAAGAGATGCTGACGGTCAAGTCCGATGACGTCAACGGGCGCACCAAGATGTACAAGAACATCGTGGATGGAGATCACCGCATGGAGGCCGGCATGCCCGAATCCTTCAACGTGCTGGTCAAGGAGATCCGCTCGCTCGCCATTAACGTCGAGCTCCAGCAGGATTGATGTCGGGAGGAGCGGTTGGCGTCCAGCAGTCAGTTTCCAGCCTCCAGCGTTCAGCAGCGATCGGCTTTCAGAAGCTGGTCACTGGGGGCTTAAAACGGAGATCAAGGTCTTGAAAGATCTAATCAAAATCATCAAGCAACAGGATCAGGTACGCGAATTCGATGCAATCAAGATCGGGCTAGCTTCGCCCGAGATGATCCGCTCCTGGTCCTATGGCGAGGTCAAGAAGCCCGAGACCATCAACTATCGCACCTTCAAGCCGGAGCGCGACGGGCTGTTTTGCGCCAAGATCTTCGGGCCTACTACCGACTACGAGTGTCTCTGTGGCAAGTACAAGCGTCTGAAGCATCGCGGCGTGGTGTGCGAGAAGTGCGGGGTCGAGGTGACCCTGGCCAAGGTGCGCCGCGAACGGATGGGTCACATCGAGCTGGCCAGTCCTGTGGCCCACATCTGGTTCCTCAAGTCGCTGCCCTCGCGTATCGGTCTCCTGCTCGACATGACCCTGCGCGACATCGAGCGCATCCTCTATTTCGAGTGCTTCGTCGTCATAGACCCGGGTATGGTCCCGGATCTCGAACGTGGTCAGCTGCTCACCGACGAGCAGTATCTCGAGGTGCTCGAGGCCAATGGCGACGAGTTCGACGCTCGGATGGGCGCCGAGGCCATCTACGAACTGCTGCGCAGCATCGATATGCCCACCGAGATCCGGCGCATGCGCGAGGAGATCGAGTCGACCAACTCCGAGACCAAGCTCAAAAAGCTCGCCAAGCGACTCAAGCTCATGGAGTCGCTGCAGGCCTCCGGCAATCGTCCTGAGTGGATGATCCTCACCGTGCTGCCGGTGCTACCTCCCGAGCTGCGTCCCTTGGTGCCGCTCGACGGCGGGCGTTTTGCGACCTCGGACCTCAATGACCTCTATCGACGCGTCATCAACCGCAACAATCGTTTGAAGCGTCTGCTCGATCTGATCGCGCCCGATATCATCGTGCGCAACGAGAAGCGCATGCTGCAGGAGGCGGTCGATGCCCTACTCGACAACGGGCGGCGCGGGCGTGCGCTCACAGGCACCAACAAACGCCCATTGAAGTCGCTCGCCGACATGATCAAGGGCAAGCAGGGGCGCTTCCGTCAGAACCTGCTCGGCAAGCGGGTCGACTACTCGGGTCGCTCGGTCATCGTCGTGGGCCCGACGCTCAAGCTGCATCAGTGCGGTCTGCCCAAGCGCATGGCCCTGGAGCTGTTCAAACCCTTCATCTTCAGCAAGCTTCAGTTCCGCGGGCTGGCGGCCACCATCAAGGCGGCCAAAAAGATGGTCGAGCGCGGCACGCCCGAGGTCTGGGACATCCTGGAGGAGGTGATCCGTGAGCATCCGGTGCTGCTCAACCGCGCCCCAACCCTGCATCGTCTCGGCATCCAGGCCTTTGAACCGGTGCTGATCGAGGGCAAGGCGATCCAGCTCCATCCGCTGGTCTGTACCGCCTTCAACGCTGACTTCGACGGCGACCAGATGGCCGTGCACGTGCCGCTGTCGCTGGAGGCGCAGCTGGAGGCACGCGCCCTGATGATGGCCACGAACAACATCCTCTCGCCCGCCAACGGCGAGCCGATCATCGTCCCCTCGCAGGACGTGGTGCTGGGTCTTTATTACATGACCCGCGAACGCATCGGCGCCAAGGGCGAGGGTGCGCTGTTTGCCGACATCGACGAGGCCCGCCGTGCCTACGAGACAGGACACGCCGATCTGCATGCACGCTGCACCGTGCGTATCCGTGAGGTCATCAAGAACAAGGACGGCAGCCTGACCGAGCACACCAGCCTCAAAGAGACGACCGTCGGGCGTGCCCTGGTGTTCGCCATCGTGCCCAAGGGTCTGCCCTTTGATCTGGTGGATCGTCCGCTGGGCAAGAAGCAGATCTCGCTGCTGATCAACACCTGTTATCGCCGTCTAGGACTCAAGGACACCGTGGTCTTTGCCGACCAGATCATGTACCTGGGTTTCCGCATGGCCACCCGTGCTGGTATCTCCATCGGGCTCGATGACATGGAGGTGCCGCACGATGCGCAGGACCCCAAGATGGACAAGGGGGCGCTGCTGGCCGCTGCCGAGGCGGAGGTCAAAGAGATCCAGGAGCAATACGTGGCGGGTCTGGTGACAAACGGCGAGCGCTACAACAAGGTCGTGGATATCTGGTCGCGCACCAATGATCAGGTCGGCAAGGCGATGATGGCCAAGTTGGGCACGGACCTGGCCAAGACCAATCCCGGCTATGAGGCCGAGCGTCTGGTCAACGAGTATCGACAAGCGGCGCTATCGGCGGTTAGTCCCGAGGGCGAGGCGGCGCTGCGGGCCATCTTCGCCGAATGGCGCACTGAGCTGCGGGCGGCGGTCCGGGCCCTAGCACGCGAGGAACTGAGCCTGGAGGCGTTCAATGCCCGTTTCGACGAGCTGACCGCGCGCTATCGACCCGAGGTCATGGCCAGGCTCGATCCCGAGCGCATCAAGACCTCCGAGGGTCGCGAGCGCCTGGCGAGCGGGCTCAAGGACGCGCCGATGCGCCTGGTCAGGGAGCGCAAGCAGGATTCGTTCAACTCCATCTACATGATGGCCAACTCCGGCGCCCGTGGCTCGGCGGCCCAGATCCGCCAGCTCGCCGGGATGCGCGGCCTGATGGCCAAGCCGGACGGCTCTATCATCGAGACGCCGATCACGGCGAACTTCCGCGAGGGTCTGAACGTCATCCAATACTTCATCTCCACCCATGGCGCGCGTAAGGGTCTGGCCGACACCGCGCTCAAGACCGCCAACTCGGGGTATCTAACCCGGCGTCTGGTCGATGTGGCGCAGGACATGGTCGTGCTCGAAGAGGACTGCGGTACCGAGCAAGGTCTGCTCATGGCCCCGATCATCGAGGGCGGCGACGTGGTCGAGCCGCTGCGCGAGCGTATCCTCGGGCGCGTGGCGGCGGTCGATATCTATCGACCTGGTAGTGACGAACTGCTGTGCAAGGCCGGGACCCTACTCGATGAGGCCTGGGTCGAACGTCTCGAGGAGGCGGGTATCGACCAGGTGCGGGTGCGTTCGCCCATCACCTGCGAGTCGCGACTCGGCGTCTGCGCCCAGTGTTACGGGCGCGATCTGGCGCGCGGTCATCGCGTCAACATTGGGGAGGCAGTCGGCGTCATCGCCGCTCAGTCGATTGGCGAGCCGGGTACCCAGCTTACCATGCGCACCTTCCACATCGGTGGCGCGGCCTCGCGGGCGGCCGCCGTCAGCAGCATCGAGATCAAGAGCAGTGGCTCGGTGCGCCTACACAACATCAAGACGGTGCAACATCATTCGGGTAACCTCGTGGCCGTCTCCCGCTCGGGAGAACTGATCGTCAGCGACGAGTTGGGTCGCGACAAGGAGCGCTACAAGGTCCCCTATGGCGCCACCCTTCGGGTCAATGACGGCGACACGGTCAAGCCGGGCGACATCGTCGCGACCTGGGATCCGCACACCCATCCTGTCATCACCGAGGTGGCTGGTCGACTGAAATTCGAGGACTTCGAAGAAGGCGTGACCGTGCAGACCCAGACCGATGACGTGACCGGCCTGACCTCGCGGGTGGTCATCGATCCCAAGCAGCGCCCGGCAGCGGGCAAGGATCTGCGACCGATGGTCAAGCTGCTCGATGAAGACGGCAACGAACTGAACTTGGCCGGCACCGACATCCCAGCGCGCTATTACCTGACCGCGGGCGCCATCGTCAGCGTGGCCGATGGCGCTCAGGTGGAGGTGGGCGACATCCTGGCGCGTATCCCGCAAGAGTCCTCCAAGACCCGCGACATCACCGGCGGTCTGCCGCGCGTCGCGGACCTGTTCGAGGCGCGCAAGCCCAAGGAGCCAGCGTTGCTCGCCGAGGCCAGCGGCACCATCAGCTTTGGCAAGGACACCAAGGGCAAGCAACGTCTGATCATCACCACCGACGACGGCGAGACGATCGAGGAGCTGATCCCGAAGTGGCGTCACGTCAACGTCTTTGAGGGCGAGCGCGTGGAGCGCGGCGAGATGATCGCCGACGGTGAGCTGTCTCCGCACGATATCCTGCGTCTGAAGGGTGTCACGGCACTGGCTGAGTATCTGGTCAAGGAGATTCAGGACGTCTATCGCCTGCAGGGCGTGAAGATCAACGACAAGCACATCGAGGTTATCGTCCGCCAGATGCTGCGCAAGGTCGAGGTCACGGCCCCGGGGGACACCCGCTTGTTGCGTGGCGAGCAGGTCGATCGTACGGTGCTGATCGAGGAGAACAGGCGCGTCATGGCCGAGGGCAAGCAGCCGGCCCTCTATGAGCCACTGCTGCTTGGCATCACCAAGGCCTCGCTGGCCACCGAATCCTTTATCTCGGCGGCCTCCTTCCAGGAGACCACGCGCGTGCTCACTGAAGCGGCGGTGCGTGGTTCGGTCGATCGACTGACGGGGCTTAAGGAGAACGTCATCGTTGGTCGGCTCATCCCGGCCGGTACGGGATTGTCGTACCATCAGGAGCGGCGCAGAAAGCGTATGCAAGACTCTGGCAAGGTCGAGATGGCGCCCGAGGATCTAGAACGGGCGCTCAAGAAGGCGCTCAATACCCCGGAGGCAACGGGCGCCTCCGAAGGTCACTGACTCATTGGGATAAAGGCGCCTGGATCGATCAGACGATTGACACGACCCAGGCGGTATCCCTATACTTCCACGTCTCGGCTAGCCGATGTTCTATCGGCTAGCTTCATTTTTTATCCGAATTCCCCGGCTCGGGCCCTTTGTGTGTCCGAGCGCTGAGCAGACGATTGCCTCTGATGCGCGATGGCATCAAGTCAAATCCGCGCGGGTCTCGTTTGGCTCCAAAATGAAGAATCATGGCGCGAGGGCGCCCTGGAGACTCAATCGCATGGCAACGATCAACCAACTCGTCCGCAAGCCTCGCAAGCGGAAGGTGGCAAAAACCAATGTGCCCGCCCTCGAGGCCTGTCCGCAGCGTCGCGGGGTCTGCACGCGCGTCTATACCACCACCCCTAAAAAGCCGAACTCGGCGCTGCGCAAGGTGGCTTGCGTGCGTCTGACCAACGGTTATGAGGTCGCATCCTATATCGGTGGCGAGGGTCACAATCTTCAGGAGCACTCGGTGGTTCTGATCCGCGGCGGTCGTGTCAAGGATTTGCCGGGCGTGCGCTACCATACCGTGCGCGGAACCTTGGATACCTCGGGTGTCGAGAAGCGTCGTCAGGGTCGCTCCAAGTACGGTGCCAAGCGTCCGAAGAAGTGATCGCGCGCTGATGCGACCCAGACTACAACGAATACGTCGGAGCCTTTAGAGACCATGCCAAGAAGACGTGTTGTCGCTCGTCGTCAAGTCCTTCCAGATCCCAAACATGGAAGCGAGTTGTTGACCAAGTTCATCAACATGATGATGGAGGACGGTAAAAAGTCCGTCGCTGAACGCATCATCTACGCCGCCCTGGATCAGATCGCCGAAAAAAAGGGTGGAAATCCGGTCGATCTGCTCGAGCAGGCGATGGAAAACGTGCGTCCGGTAGTCGAGGTCAAGTCGCGTCGTGTTGGTGGTGCCACCTATCAGGTTCCGGTCGAGGTGCGTCCGACCCGTCGCAACTCGCTGGCCATGCGCTGGCTGATCGACTCAGCGCGCAAGCGGTCCGAAAAATCCATGGCTCAGCGCCTGGCGGCTGAGCTGATGGATGCGGCTGAGTCGCGTGGCGCGGCTGTGAAGAAGAAGGAAGACACTCACCGCATGGCTGAGGCCAACAAGGCCTTCTCACATTACCGCTGGTAATCCTGCGGTCTTGCGTTCGTTTTTTTGAGTTCTTTAGGATCATCAGGGCGGATTCAGTCGTGGCACGTAGTACACCCATCGAGCGGTATCGCAATCTTGGCATCATGGCGCACATCGATGCCGGAAAGACCACTACCACGGAGCGCATCCTGTTTTACACGGGTGTCTCGCACAAGATCGGCGAGGTGCACGACGGTGCCGCCACCATGGACTGGATGGAACAAGAGCAGGAGCGTGGCATCACCATCACCTCCGCCGCGACCACCTGCTTCTGGAAAGGGATGGATAGGTCCCGTCCCGAGTATCGCATCAATATCATCGACACCCCCGGACACGTCGACTTCACCATCGAGGTCGAGCGCTCGTTGCGCGTCCTTGACGGTGCCTGCGCGGTCTTCTGTGCGGTCGGCGGTGTTGAGCCTCAATCCGAGACCGTCTGGCGTCAGGCCAACAAGTACGGTGTGCCGCGCCTCGCGTTCGTCAATAAGATGGACCGCATGGGTGCCAACTTCCTGCGCGTCGTCTCCCAGGTCAAGGAGCGTCTAAGCGCCAACCCTGTCCCGATCCAATTGCCGATCGGCGCCGAAGAGGGCTTCAAAGGCGTCGTCGATCTCATCAAGATGAAGGCCATCCTGTGGGACGAGGAGTCCAAGGGTACCAAGTTCGAATATGCCGAGGTCCCGCCCGACATGGTCGCGGCCTGCGAGGAGTGGCGCGAGAAGCTGGTCGAGGCCGCCGCCGAGTCCAGCGAGGAGCTGATGGAGAAATATCTCGAAGGCGAGTCTTTGACCGAGGACGAGATTCGGGTCGGTCTGCGCGCGCGGACGCTGAAGAACGAGATCGTGCCCATGTTGTGTGGCTCGGCCTTCAAGAATAAGGGCGTGCAGGCCATGCTGGACGCCGTGATCGACTATCTGCCGTCCCCGGTCGATATCCCTGCGATCAAGGGTATCCTCGATGACAAGGATGGGACCGAGGCTGAGCGCAAGCCGTCCGATGACGAATCCTTCTCGGCGCTGGCGTTCAAGATCGCGACCGATCCCTTCGTCGGCACCCTAACCTTCTTTCGGGTCTATTCGGGTGTGCTCAATTCGGGTGATACCGTCTACAACCCGGTCAAGGGCAAAAAGGAGCGCGTTGGCCGCATTCTGCAGATGCACGCCAACCAGCGCGAGGAGATCAGGGAGGTTCGTGCCGGCGACATCGCGGCGGCGGTTGGTCTGAAGGATGTTACTACGGGTGATACCCTGTGTGATCCCAACAATATCATCATCCTGGAACGCATGGAGTTCCCCGAGCCGGTCATCTCGGTCGCGGTCGAGCCCAAGACCAAGGGCGACCAGGAAAAGATGGGGATCGCGCTGCAGAAACTGGCGCAAGAAGACCCGTCGTTCCGCGTCCATACCGATGAAGAATCCGGTCAGACCATCATCTCCGGCATGGGCGAGCTGCATCTGGAGATCATCGTCGACCGCATGCGTCGCGAGTTCAAGGTCGAGGCCAATGTCGGCGCGCCCCAGGTCAGCTATCGCGAGACGATCCGCGCCACCGTCGAGCAGGACACCAAGTTCGCCCGTCAGTCTGGTGGTCGTGGTCAGTACGGTCACGTCATGATCCGGGTCGAGCCGCTGGAGTCCGGCAAAGGCTATGAGTTCGTCAATGCCATCGTCGGCGGTGCCGTGCCGAAGGAATACATCCCGGCGGTCGACAAGGGGATCCAGGAGGCCATGAAGAACGGTGTCCTGGCCGGCTTCCCCATGGTCGATATCCGGGTCACCCTCTATGACGGCTCCTATCATGAGGTCGACTCGAGCGAAATGGCGTTCAAGATCGCCGGCTCCATGGCCCTCAAGGAGGCTGCGGCCAAGGCCAAGCCGGTGCTGCTGGAGCCGATCATGAGGGTCGAGGTGGTCACGCCCGAGGAGAACATGGGCGACGTCATGGGCGACATCAACAGCAGGCGCGGCATGATCCAGGGCATGGATGATTCTCCAGCGGGCAAGATCATCCGGGCCGAGGTTCCGCTGTCGGAGATGTTCGGTTACGCCACCGACCTGCGCTCGGCGACCCAGGGTCGCGCGACCTACAGCATGGAATTCTGTAGATACAGTGAGGTTCCCGCCAGCATTGCCGAGGCGGTCTCCAAGAAGAAGTAACGATTCATCCGAAGGGTAGAGCGGGATGTCCAAAGAAAAATTTCAACGTAGTAAGCCGCACGTCAATGTAGGCACGATTGGCCATGTTGACCACGGCAAGACCACGCTGACGGCGGCGATCACCACGCATCAGGCGAAGAAGTACGGA
>Ga0138355_1044075_pt1 | contig 16308 bp, 14 predicted proteins | sample YNPNP_1300MetaT_FD_101540 | JGI IMG/M metagenome (GOLD analysis project Ga0138355, IMG submission 101540) | Anoxygenic and chlorotrophic microbial mat microbial communities from Yellowstone National Park, USA - YNP NP_1300 MetaT (Metagenome... ...
ACTTACATCGCCGCTGTGGCTATCGCGCTCGCCGCTCACCGCTACCAGCGCCCAGACTTGTACCGTCGCCGTTCGATGGTCTTGGCTCACCTATGACACTATCAATTACCGAACGCTCTCTTTAAGCTGCAAAAGTCGAGTTACCATATCGGAATGTCTGTGCCCAGGAAATGCACTATTCGAAGAGTGACCTTTCTGACCTTTCTCGCAAAATATTTTGTAGGTTAGAACCGATAGCCACACGACGGGCAAACAACAGCACTCTCAGGTAAGGCTGGGCTATGGCAACTTGGACATTCTTTTGTTTTATTTTCTTGAGAAAGCAATTCTAAAGTTGTGCGTAACTGCTGCACTTCAGCCTGAATTTTTTGCACTTCAGCCCAAATCTCTTCAACAGGAGGAACGGTTTTGTCTTTGAGATCTATTTTCCCACTAAGTATCTTTTTTCTCCTTGTCTTTTTGTTGGAAAAAGACTTAAAAAAGTCATATGCAGACACGAGATAGGGATCGTATACAAATCCCAAAAAAACAACAAGACCTATAATCAGGAATAACCAATCAAACGGAGACATAATTAACTCAAGTTGCCACCTAGAAAGAGTTGAAGGAAGCAGCAAGGACAAAGAGAGCGATCTTGAGTTCAAAACCACGAGCAGTGACAGCATGAATGTGTTTGGGCAACAAGCGTTCGATCAGGCTACCTGTTGTTTCAACGATCTTGCGGCAATATGCTAAGAGATAAGTCATCCAGGATGGCAAAGGACGGTGAGAGTTTTTCTTGCGCAAGGGCAAAAGATTGAGATTAGCGTCCAACATCATATCTTCGAGCGCATAGTTGTTATAGGCTTTATCGCCAGTCACCAGGGCATCTTCTGGCAGGTCGAACCGATACATCTTCAAAGCCCTGGCATCACTCCAAGAACCGGGCGTCAGGAAAAACTCTACTGGTTGTCCACTGCCAGTCACCATGAGATGGAGTTTCAAGCCATAGAAATAACGTTTTTTGCTAGCCTGGTAGCCACGCCACTCTTCACCACAATACCGTCTTGAACGCAGAATCCGATAATTGTCACAGGCTGCCACCGGAAAACTATCGATCACATAAACGCTTTGTGCGTTCAGTTCTTTCCAAACCACTGCCAGCAAGTCGAACACTGTCAGGAACAACTCTGCAATCCGATGTTGGCGACGATTGAAACGGCTTTTTCCTAACATGCTCGGAATGTAGCCTTGTTCTTTCAAAAAGATTCGTGCAGTTTCCATGTTACCGCCGAAAAAGATGGCTGAAACGATCGAAGTGGTCATCACTTCAGCATCGCTCATTCGGCATTGAGGATCTTCGTGATGATGAAGTCCTTTCAAAATATCGTCACACAGGCAAAATATTGCTACAATTTGGCTGTCCATGAGGTCCTCTGCTTGGTTTGGTGTGGTAAGCGCAACTGTAGCAGAGACCTCATGGCCTTTCAAGTCATGGTAGCAACTTGAGTTAATTAACCAATGGTGCTACTTTAGAGGCTGAACTCAGCGATTGAGAGATGGATAAAACTGTTTTCATCAGGTTTGAGACCGTGCCACTGAACCAGGATATTGAAAGCGGCGATGGTGTAAGCCAAACGAGCCTTGAAGTATTGCCAAGCCCGATGAGCAACACGTTTGAAATGGCAGATTGTTGTCAACATGGATAAGACCGTTTCGATAATCATCCGCACATTCCAAGTGCCGCGCTTGCAGACTTTCATGTTTTCAGGATTGCCCTGTTTAGAAAAGAAGCCATGGTCAACGAGGACAATCATGCGGTCTTCGAATAGTCGGATGAGCGGATGGAAAGAGGCATCATAGACATTCGCCGTGTTGCAATCCCAGCCCGTGATCAGGCCAAACTGGTTCACGACGAAACATAATTTGCCGCCAACAATCCAACGATGGTTCGAAAGTCCTTTCTTGCCAATTTGTTTGACACTGCGCCCCTCACGATAGGGGTGGAGCAATTCAATCCCATAGGTATCGGCCACACCGAGTACTGTCGGATCTGCAAGGAAGCGGTCCGTCCAAGCCTGATGAGCCTCGAACAAGCGGAAGAGCCGTGTGCGTTCTGGTAGTTTCGGAAATAGACCAAGCCAGTCTCGTACCAGCCAGCGATAAAATGCTCGATTACCAACGCCTTTGATGGCAAACAGAATGGCTAAGGTCACAATCTCGCTTGGGTATAGATTCGCCTGAGGATGTTTTGGAATGCCTTTCATCTGGTCGTCAATTCGACAGAACAGTTCGATGATAAAATCTTCCGTGGTCATGAGCGGCCTCCTTTGCTGTTGTCTCTCAACAATCAGCGTAAGTGCCCTCATGACTTTTGTCAACTAGCACCATTGGTTAATTATGGCTTTAAGTTTTAAAAGAATTGTCATGATTTTTTGAAAGTAATTTTCTACTTATTTGTTTTTTTGGGCAAAATTAAAATTGAGATAAATATAACAAGCCATAACCAAACCGACCAATTACCTATAAACCACGCTTTGACAGTCTCATAGAATAAAATGCTCTCAAAAAGCCCTAAAATGAAAAGGAAAACAGTCTCTATTCCTCCTTTATTCTCGTCTCCTTCCTCTAATAGATAAACCAGTGTAAAAGCCAAAACAGGAATAATGACATTGGACCATGGGGGAAGTAGAATGTGCTCCATAGTACTGCGTTTTAGTGCCCCTGAAACAGAATCTGAAACACAATTATGTTGTTCCGTGCATATCAACTTACAAGCATAATGTTTCCCATCATCCTGAGTCAGATGAATAGTAAGATCATCAATCGACTTCAGGCTTAGAAAAAATCGCATATAGGCTTCCTCTTCTGGGGCAAGATCCTCAAGAAACACCTTATTAGGTAAGATATTGTCTACATACACCCCAGGAAGAGGAATAACATCTCCCCATTCCCTGGTCACAGAAATAGAAACTGAGATTGGCCTCGATTCCCTGTTTTCTACACGAAGGTAAATATATCCTGGAATGATTTGTGATGTGTTCTTAGGAACTCTAGCAATGATTTCGATCGGTATTCCATTGCATTGTGGGTCTGTTTGATTAACAGAAAGATTGTCCGTATATATACCCCGTTCGCCAACATACCAGTTATTGAACAAGTACGATACTATGGAAGTGTAATATATCCACAGCAATGTCAATGCTAATAACACTGCCGTCAAAATACCAGAACGCGTTTTTGGGATAGGCAAGTTCATCTTTACCTCCCTTCCTCTTCGCAATTCAAACTTTTATCATCCGAAATGTTACATGTGTAATTGATAAATGCCGGCGTCGACCTAAAAATGACAGAAAAGCTCTCACAAATTTGTTTTTCTAACAACTTGACTCTTAATTTATTTCCTTCCAATTCCCAATAAGAAGATGGGACATTTTTAGGAGGATATGGTTGCTGTATATTACAACCACTGACCTCAATAGTATCCTCTTGGGATAGAAACCAAATATCCATCTCGAAAATCCTATATTGTTCACCCGATTGCCCATCCCCGCTATCGAAAAATCGAATTTGTTTATCAGTTTTAACATTGTAAATGAGCGGGTAAGGTACAAGGTTCACAGGGCCAAAAACAATCTTATCAGCATTTACAACTGAGAACTTAATGTTGTGCGGTTCAGTCTCTGACTCCCATTTCCATTTTACGGAATACATCCTTTCTCCTAAAACAGAAAAGCTTTCCATCAAAAACTCCCCATTGTCTGCAGTTAATTGTGGCCTGTACTCAAGAATTTCTATAGGTGCGATAAATCTCAATATTATTTCTATACACTGGGCAGAACTGCACTTTTTGCGATCTACATCTAATTTTTCTATTGAAAAAGAATTAATTTCTTGCGTCCAATATGCAGCCATACCTGAATAAGATGTCAATTGCAATGATTGAGGAAGTTTATCCCTATTATATGTGTGCTGTCGAAAATTCTTTTCCTCAAAACCTCCTGGCAGGGCCTCTGAACCGCCTCCAGCCAATGTCACTTCAACACCACCTTCCGGGTTCAATAAAACAACAGACAATTGTTGACGAGGAAAAGAAGTGGGGGGAATAGAAACCGATTCTCCCGGGAACAGCCATTGAATTCCTTCTCCAAAAACATCCATCGTAATTGCTTTAATACTTTGGTGCAAGTTTAGGCCAGTAGCCTCCAATACGCAAGTTTTCTCAAGAGTCTCTAAATTGTTTCGCCACCACTCGTAGGAATTGCTATCGATTAAAAAATATAAACTATCTTCATCTGCTAGTTCCAGTATTGTGCGCTGAACTTCCTGAAGTATTTTGTCCTGTTCCTGTACACGTCCATCGCCGAAACTCCCTTCGGCTATCATGACCAAAACTCTTTTGCCATTTGTTTCATTTTTTGCTAGGCTCCATGCTTCACTAAAAGCATCTGCATAGAAATCCCCATATCCAGAAACTCCTAATTGTTGGATTTCTGAGTATTCATCAATAGGAGCTAAAAATTTGTCTCCATATCGATAACCTCCGAACTTATAAACTTTTGGAGATACGCCCGAGTATTTTCGTATCAGGGTGAAAAAGAAACCAGCAATTTGATTCCGGGTCTCTTGAAAAGATCGAGTTGATTGAGAAACATCCAACAATATATAAAAAGATACCCTATCATTTAGATTTCCATCTAAAGGAGGTGTAGACAAAGGTACCGGTCTTCCTGGTGTATCTATATCAGGAAAATCAGCAGGGATATAATCACGAGTGCTAACAGGAGTAGATGTAACGCCACTTGAACAAGCAACAAGAAATAGAACAAACAAAAATAAGAGTCTCTTGATCATCGTTCTCTCCTTAAAGTGACTCCTTAGCAAACGCCTGAAATTGAGCACATAAAATAGAGTTTATTCAACATTCACCAAGTCAATTGACACCATTAGTCATCAAAATCCCATACACCACTGTAAAAAGCAACAAGCAACCGGTACAAACCAAGAACATAATCGCCGCACCCACAACGACCCAGGACCACAAAGGCCACGATTCGATAAACTGTCTGATAGAAGGAGTAGATTGAGATGGGTTGACTGCTTTGGACACAGATCGAACATCATCAGAGCGAGACAAATGTTTCTTGTCGCCATCATTCGGCACAATTCTGATACCGCACTGGTCACAAAATTTTGCCTGACTAGAGTTGATGGCGCCACATGCAGGACATACCAAACGCAGCGAAGCGGGCGAGTTTGACGCGACTACCGCTCCACAATTGGGGCACTCAGTCGCTGAATCAGGGAGAGGGGACTCACAGAATGCACAGAGGGTCATGTTACAGTACACCTAATCATGAGTCTCTTGTTATATCATCGTAAGAAGCCATATAGGCACCACAATAGGGGCAAATTTCCTGGCCTTTGCGAACACGTTTACCACATTCTGGGCAAGGAGAGCCACGGCGAACAACTGATACAACCGTTGAGATGACTGCTGTCAGAACGAACAAGCCAGCCACTACAAACAGGAGGCCATCCAGCGAGAAATGAGAGAGCGGGATAAAGATGACATCCAAATTTCTAATACCGTACCAGGTAGCCCTGCCACCGTGGACTTCATCTGCATTGCTGGAAATGATTTTGCGAGCATGCAGGTGGACCTCGCGCTCGTAATCGAACATTCCACTCAATCCACTGAGAGCCATCTCAGGAATTCCAAATTGCGCCACCATGCCATTAACATCCATGTACAGATGATAACTGCCGTCTCCCATGGGGTCGATCACAAAGAGGCCCCTCCCGAGCAAGCAAAATTGGGGATAATTGTAACCTTCGATCTGAATGGTATAGGTTTGGCCGTTGTTTGCCCAACTGGCATCATATCCCTGGCGTTTGAGTTCATCGGTCATCAAGCCATAAGCCAACTCAATCCAGTGACCCGAATCAAGCGCAGAATTAGGGCGTTCTATACCAAATTCTTCTCCCAGAATCTGGCCGCCCACACCCAGGCCGATGTCAAGCAGAGCTTTGTCTCTAGTGAGAGCGTCTTTTACGCGCCATGAGCCATCGTCATAAAAGTAATAGTCACTTTGCTCGCGGCAGGCCGTCAGCAGAAATGCAAACAGAAGGAAAAGAAAGCGATATTCACGCATGCGGTGTTCTTATCTCTTAAAACGGTAGATTTCCTGAGTCTCCCCAACCGTGCTGACAGAGCCGGAAAAAGTCTGTACGCGACCGTCCACCAGGACGCGTACAGTAAACGGGGTTGCTGCCACATCATTACACTGCTGAAAATAATTGACTGCAACAACATAGCTACCCCTCGGAGCACCGCCGCTCGGCCAGTAGATGTTTTCGACCGGCTGAGAAGTAAGATTCCGACAACCAGCGTTGGCGTCTACATCCAGCCTCCCACCGGAGGCTGAGGTGGGGTTCCTGTAGAAAATCAGTGTTCCCTGGGGGTCAGTCACCCATAAATCCAGATCATTGGTAGAATTCCAGATCAGGGTGATCTGCACGTCGCCTGTGCCGAGAGTTTCCACGCGAGTGGGCGTTGGAGATGGTACTGGAAAAAGGGCTGGCATCCAGTAACCACGGGTAAAGAACATTGCCAGAGCCGCGACAAGCAGAATCAGCAGCAGCCACCAGAAGTCACACAGCCAGCATACCGGCTGCTCCCACCATTCTTCGTTCATGGGTTTCCTCCTTACGCAAAGTGAACTACGGCATTGTTCCTTTGTTTGAGCACGATGGTCCACCCGTTTTCGGTCCAACCCAAATTTCTACTTCACTCAGGCCATTGTTGCCCGATGCATCATCGGCTTTTAGCGTGATAGATGTGATGGTCTGCGGCGAAGAGAGTGTTACGTCAATACAACGCGGGCCGCCGCTCACCATATCAAAGCGTTTGCTCCAGCCGTTGCTTAGAGTAATGATTAACTTGTTGATCTGCTGATTATCCGGAGAGTTCTGAGGACGATCCCATACCAGAATACGGCTTACATCGAATGCGCCAGGTAAAGTCAAGGTGAGCGTAAATGCATGTCCTAGACCATCTACCCAAAAGGTAGACAGGTTACCGTCAAAAGCATTGTTGGAGCCAATCCCATCTGGTGAACGATTGGCCAAAGGGGCAATATTGCCAGTAAAGGGTGGCGCAGTGGGCTGTACTTCCTGGATGGTGAAGCTCCAGGTCTCGCTCCATTCGCTTTCCTGACCGCTGGCGTTGCGTGCTTTGACGCGCCAGTACATTGTGCCTGGCCACATGGTGCCGATACGGCAGGAGGTGGCGTTTTGCCAGTTACAGGGCGTCATCCTGTCATACGGTCCACCCCATAATTCGACTTTGTACTGCGTGGCGTTGGAAACCGCATTCCACACCAGCGTAATCTCGGTGCTTTGGGGCCAGCTTGAGCCGTTCGCCGGACTGACCAGGATAGGTTGACCTGCAGGGGAAGGAACGGGTGTTATGGGGCTGGAATTGCTATAAGCACTGAAGCTCAAGTCATTCGTGTTCCGATCTCCTCCCATAGTCTCATAAGCATCACCGACCAGCTTGATCCAGTTCGTACAGCCGCTGGGGCACCAGCAATGAGATTGGCATGTTCCTGCGGGGGAGATTACGAACGAGGGGATATTTGTCTGATGATAGCGTTCAAAGTAGAATTTTCCAATATCTGATGTGACCTGCCAGATCGCATCTGACCAGCCAGAAAAGTTCCAGCATGAAGGCCATCCCCCACCATATCCCCAGGCATTATGGCGTTCGGTTGCGCACCGCCCATTTTTACCTAACGAAGACTCCGCATTGCTGATGGCAACGACAAAGCGAGGGTCCACATTGTAGTATCTACCCGCCGCAATAAAGACGGGAACGTAATCGGTCAGGGGAGAATTTTGCGAACGCAAGAAATTTTCGATTACAGGATCAGCAAGATCGCTTGAGGCAGGGGGAGTCACAGATTGAGAAGATACCGTAGGATGCGGAGTGACCGGTACAGAAGGTACATCTTCCGGAGCATTTCCCTGCTGAGCATTATGTGAAATAATTCGATCATTTTTGCGGAAAGAAGTATTCCCGTCCAATTCGGTTATTTTTACGCATTGTGCATAAGTACTATCGGTAAAAATGCCAAAGTGAAGATGAGGACCGTTTGAGCGTCCTGTGCTATCTACTCTTCCAATGGGCTGTCCCTGGGTCACTCTATCCTTTTCGACAACAAAGCGAGTTTTCAGATGCTGGTATTGAGTAACCAGGCCATTGTCATGTTGGATCGTAATATAGTTTCCAGCCCCGTCTCCGCGATCAGTTGAACTAAAGAGAACAGTTCCAGAGGCTGGTGCGAGTACAAGCGTGCCATCACTGGCCGCAATATCAATAGCACACCCCAACCACGGATCGCTTCTATTACAGTGTGAGCTACACATCGGATCATCCGCGTCGCCCTGCGTGATTTGATATTCGCCAGGAGGTAAAGGCAATTTCCAGTTACTTATATCGGCTGGCGACGCAGGAAGTGCTCTATTTCCTGACAGGAATACTGGAATGAGAATGAGAGAAAGATAGAGATAAAAATACAAAGGAATTCGCCTCAACATTTCAGATCCTTCCTTTAGGGCGAAAAGGGCAACCACGAGAAAGTCCGTACCATTTGTTCAAAGTCTTGAATGGATTGTGAAAAATCCTGAGGCAGGTCTTTCCTATCGGGTGCATAAAGTGCCAGATGGTAGAGACGGAAATGATGAAGTAAAGAGTACACAACACCGACCAGATTCCCTTCTGCGTGAATTTCTCTCCTTATAGCCCTTTCACCTGCCACTTCTGTCTGAGTAGTTGTTCCAGGAGGTGTTGGAATTGGCCCAGGGATTTCCAGAATTGACGTCAGAGTCTGGTTTGGTTCCACGCTGGTCACGGTGATTTGAACGTTACTACCATCGGGAAGTTCAAACTGCACATTTGCCCCCGTTTCAATACCTTTCCAGGTAGAGGGGTAGCTAAGCGCATAGCCGCCTTCCTCGTTGACATAGCCATAGGCTTCTGTTGCCGCAGTGGCCGTTTCCGTGGCCTGAGTAACAGCTGCTGGAATGGGCGTAGAAGTGACCATAAGCGTCCCAGGCGTAGAAGCGAAAACGGGTGTTGCAGGAGGTGAGGGGATAGGCGATGCTGAGCGCGGGTTTGAAAGGCCTAACCATGGTAACCAGATATGGCGCGTGAAGAGTGCTGTCGCCAGTAAAACGAGCAAGATCAGAAGCACCCACCAAAAATCACACAGCCAGCATACTGGCCGTTCCCACCAGTCTTCGTTCATACCTGCGCCTCCCTGTTTGTTTTTTGACACCCGCGACAGCGGCTATTACAATCCAAGCCAGCCCAACCACAAATTGCGAGTGAAATAAGCGGTCAGGCCCAGTGCAATGATGAGCAAAATGAGCCACCACCAGCCGCAAATAAAACGGACAATATCTTCCCACGGTTCAGCGTTCATAGCGCATTCTCCTTCCGAATTAGAAATTACTTGTGTCGTACGGATTGGTATGATATTGTTTTTCGACAGAGCGACCAGCAAAGCCGCCAATTCCCATAGCGAGTAAGACATCTACGATGATCCGGCCGCAAAACGTGATCGGCTCCAGAAGCACAATGTTGCCCAGGGCGTCCCGCACCACATCGCGTATGATGAGAAAAATCCACATCAAGATGCTGGTCACCAGGGCGGCGCCAATGCCTGCGCCGACAATTCCGCGCGTCGGTTCGTAAGTGTGCTGCTGAAATTCTGCTTGCTGTTGGGCAGCGATACGACCCAGGAAGAAATAGGCGACCAGTTGCAGAACCCAGACCAGCAGATCACCGTTGGTTTCGGCCCCGTTCATGAAGAAAACAGCCAGGCTGATCGCGATCATCACCAGGCCGCCGGTAAGACCGACGGTAAAACCAGGATTGGGGCGTTTGCGTGGTTCGAGTTCGGGGTAATTCATCTTTTTCTGGCCTCGTCGAAATGTCTGAGCCATTCTTCAGGGACGTCTCTTTCGGCAGCAGCAGCGGTGTGCAAACGGCGAATCAGGCTTTCAGGGTACTGTTCCTTAGCCAGGTCGGCAGCTGTGAGGGTGTAATCGTAGCTTACGCGGCGAAAGGTGACGGTGCGCTTCTGGCTATCGAATACCAGGTAAGCGGCGCGCTGATCGCGGTCTCGTGGCTGACCAACCGAACCTGGATTGATCAGGTAAAATGAGCCCTCCTGGAGAGTGAAAGTCTGATTGGGGTAGATTTTTTCAGCCTGAATCTCGAAACCGCCATCTCGAGGGCGGGCGCAGATAAAGGTTGGGACGTGAGTATGCCCATAAAACTGGATCACAGTTTGGGTGGGGTGAGTTTGGTATTCCTGCAGATGGCGCAATTCGCGCGGGATGAGAATTCCATCATTCCACGCATAGACGTAACGAGAGAGAGGGTCAGCATGGGCGCCATGCACAAGGACACAAACCACGCCATCCTGTTCAAATACGAGCGGCCTGGCCCGCTCCGGCGTGAAAGTGGCGCGCCAGAAAGCATCTTCGTCGGGATTTTGTTGAAGAGCAAGACGATTTAAGCGAATGACCTCGAGAGGCATACTGGTCGTTTTGAACCATTCATCTGCGCGCAGAAACAGGCCGCGCGCGCTGATTTCGCGCCCTTTGCCCTGGTTCACACGGACGGTAAAGGCGGGTTCTCCGGGGTCACCTGGCAGCCACAGGTCGGCCAGCATAGCATCGTGATTGCCCATCACCCAGCGGGCGGGGTCAACGAAGTCGCGCAAAAACCGCAGCGCCTGAGCCGGGTGCGGCCCATAACCGACCACATCACCCAGGCACCAGAAGTTGCCAGGCGGCACTTCCATTTCCTCGGCGGCATCCTGTCCGGCGGCGCGAATGGCGTAGTAGTTGGCATGAAGATCCGAAAAGAGGGCAAATTTCATCTAAAAGCTAAACCATCCTTTTTTCTTGTTCTTATTCTCGTTCAAAACTCGCGTGTAAATTTCCACGCGTTTCTTTTCAGCCTCATTGGTAATGCCGGCCTCGCGGGCGCGGGCAAGCAGTCTTTCCAGGCGTGCCCAGTCTCTTTGAGCGGTGGCTTCACTGAACTCGCGCTCGGTAGGAAAGCCTCGTTGGGCGAGCAAGTCATTCAAAGCGCTAATTTCGATTTCTGCCCGGTTGAGCCACTCTTCGGCAATGATTTTGCGACGTTTGCCTTCTTCCAGAATCTCTTTTGCCTTACGGGAGCGAGCCTCAAGGCCAGGCACACCCACTTCGCGGTTCAGTGATTGGTGCTCGCTGTCGTCACTTCGAGCAAAGGTGAGAGATTCCAACGCTTCGCGCGCCCTGTCGCGTACTTTTTCCCAGGCCGCCAGTCTGATTCGATGAGGTTCGTCTTTGCAGGCCTCGGCGTTCTCCAGGGCCTTGGCTGCCAGGTCGAGGCGGCGAGCAGACTGGCGGTCCCATTCCTGCCAGCGTTCTAATTCGGCTGCACGAGATTCGGCCTGTTCCAATACTTGATTCCAGCCCACGATGTCGCTGCCTCCATAGACATCGGCGATGCGCAGGCGTTCGCCCACTACTCGGCGCATTGCTTCGTATTCGCGCGCGTGGATGACTTGCCAGCGTTCATTGTTCTTGCGAACATCAGGCAGGGCCGAAGTTTCGATAATATGCTGTTTGGCTACAGCGAAATCTTCCCGAACGGTAAAGGCTTCTTTAATCTCCCGAATCGCATTGATCAGCAACTCGTAGGCCTCCTGGTATTCGGCCAGGCGGCGTTCAAAGGCGCGGACTTCTGGAACCATTGGCAAACCAAGTTTACGCATGGCCGCTTTCTGTTGTTCAAGCCAGTCGAAATTACCCGTGCGCACCGCTGCTTCCCAGACATCTGGCTGGGATGCCTGGGTAAGAAGGGTTTTCAATTCGTTGAGTTGTTTCAGCGTTTCGGCCATTTCACTGGTGCGTCTTTTGAGCGATTCGCGGAATGGTTCCATTTCCGCTGTAAAAATAGGGGTCACATTTTCAAAAGTCTGGAGGCGAGCAACCAGTTCGGTGGCGCGGCGAATGGACTGTTCGAGAGGCATGGTAGCAGGGTCAAAATCGCGCACCTCATTAATCGCCGATTCCACCGCTGGTTTAAGATCGCTGCGCAGCCGTTTGAGTTGTTCAGAAGAACGCCGACTGGCTTCCGGAATATTCATGAGTTCTTCAAGGTGCTGTAATTTCACCAGGGCAGTAACAGCCATGATTTTCCCTTCATTGCTGCCTTTTTCTCGTTCCTGGCGTGCTGTGGCAAGGAGTTCAGCAGAAGAGCGCTCAAACAACTCGTCGCGCAATTCGATTAGTGCAGCAGTATTGCGCACTTTGGGATTTTGAATGGCCACCTGTAAAATGCGCAAGGATTCCGCATAATCACCTTCCAGAAACTTTTGACGCGCTTCAGCGCTGGCGGTGTAAATCACTTGCGAACTTTCCAGTGACTGAACTTTTTCGTGCAAAGAGGCGAGAATTTGTTGGCGTTCATTCTCGGGCAGGTTGCGCACAATTCGCTCGGCCTGACGCAGATTTCCAAACGCCGAATCGAAATTACCGAGGGCTTCGTAGGTATCCGCCAGAGCGAGGTTCAGTTCCCAGGCATTCTCCATTTCCGGTTCGGCCTGGAGCTCTTGCAGTAAATGAATGGCCTCTTCGCCTTTATGGTGGTTATGGGCAAGAACGTAGGCGCGATTAATCGCGTGCTGGATGCGAGCATTTCGTAAACCGCGTCGTACTTCAGGCAGGCCAGGATGACTGGAATTCAGGCGAGTCCAGATATTGAGCGCTGCCTGCCAGTTGGCTGCCTTTTCCTCTTCCAGAGCCTGGCGGCGTCCCCAGTGAACTTCTGCCCAGCGACCAGCCGCGCGCTCATCTTCGGTTTCGAGCAAACCGGCTTCACGTAATTGAGCAGCATACTCAGCCAGTTGACGCAATTCGTCATCCGAGAGCGTTTCCTCTTTACCCAGGTATTGGTTGCGTTTGTTTTTGAGCGGCTCCAGCAGGTCACTTCGCAGGGAATCGGCCAGCAGGCGGGCTGCGCGCCGCGCTTCAGCAGTGCGCAGCGAGAGCGCATACTCTGGCCACCCTTCCTGACGAACGCTTACATCTCCGCCCACATAGCGGAAACGGCGGAAAGCCTCGAATCGCTCACGTATTCCTTTACGGCTCAGTTCAACAAGTAATTGGGCGCGTACTCGCTCGGCCAGTTCGGCCGGAGCGGGATCTGGCTCCATTGGATCCTTTTTCAGACGGTTGATGAGGGCACGCATTTCAGGATTGTTCACCTGGCCATCGGCTCCCACCCGCGCCTGACGCAGAGCAAAAGAGGGGCTGATGAAAGCCTTGAACGCCACGTTATCAAAAAGCCCCACCGCCTGGACTGCCTCATCAAATAAAGGCTGTAAGGCTTTGTTGGCACGAATCGCCTCCGCAATGCGCTCCAGTTCGGGCTTCAGCCGCTCGCGCAGGTTGACTCCTCGTTGAGGGTCACGCTCGGTTTCTCTTTTCAAAGTGGCGCTGAGAATATTGTTGGCTTCAGGGATGTCGTCGCTTTGGAGAAGTTCCTGAGCACGGGCAATATTCAGTTCTGTGACCGCATCTTCGTATAACTCACGGAAGTGACCTGCCAGATCGCCAGCCTGTCCACTTTTGAGAATTCGGTCTGAAATCTCAAAGACCTGGCTCCAGTCCCCCTTCGCGCGCGCGGATTGAGCATCGGCCAGTTGCTCCTGGATGCCTTTGTATTGAGTGACCTCGGAGGTCAGGATGCGCAAGTCGCGGAAGGATTTGAAGCGCGGGTCTTCGCTGACCTGTTTGAACAGATTCAGCGCTGCGCCACGCAGGTCGGGGTCGCGCACCTGCTGGCGAATACGAGCAGCCAGAGATTGGTACTCTTTCCAGGCGGATTCAACTTCATCAATTCGCGTACGCAAATCCGCGGCGCGGCGCAAGAGGGCCGAAATTTCCTCCGGTTTTTGCGGCTCCGGCCAACGGTTGGCATCTTTTTCTGCCTGGTTCACAAGGTTGCGGGCTTCTGCGAACTCCTCGTTATTCAAAAAAGACTCGGCAAGGCGTAAATCATCCCCGACTTCAGCCTGCAACAAGGAAAGCGCGACCGGACGCACCTGGGCAATTTGCTCTGCCAGCCCGGTCAGGTTAGGGAAAATGCTTTGCGCCTGAAGCAAGAGTTCGAGTTTTTCCAACTGATCGGCGGACTGCAAGGCTCGTTCACGCAGTTGGGCGGCGCGCTCTTCCGCCTGAATGAAGCGCTCCACTTCGGCCAGTTTTTCTTCAAGTTTACGCTTGTGCTGCTCGAAAAAAGGTTTTTCCAATGCCTTCTGCAGGCGCAGACGCACATAGCCGGGACGCAGCGTTTTGTTCTTTTCGGCAATGTTCAGTTCGTATTGAGCAGTATCTTCAGAGGCCTGCTCAAGCAAGGCCTGCGCTTCGCGCAAGACTTCCGCAGCCGGGCGTTCAGTGCCGGTCGTGGCATCGAGGATGTATTTATCCCCCTTGACAACACGTGCCTGCAAATCGGCGACTGCCTTTGCGCGGGCTTCGATATCGCCAAAGCGCATTTGAGTTGTTTCTTCCCCCATTTGCAGACGAGTCTTATCGTAAAACTCACGCGCTTCCTTGAGGAGGGGAGTCAATTCATCAGGCAGGCGTCCTTCCTGGTCCAGAGCCTCGGCATCGTAAACAGCATCTCCCAGGCGTTTGATGTCACGGCGTTCTTTCAAACCGGCGCGTAATTCGCTTAGTTTTTGCTCCGAGACGCGTTCCTGTACCAGCCCATCCATCTCCTGCAAGGCCAGGCGCGCATCGCTATTTTCACGCTCCAGAGTCAAAACGGCATTATATAACTCGCGGGCTTTGGCTATATCCCCTGCAGAGCGGGCAGCATTGGCCTGGGTGAGCAAATCGTTCAGGGCCGTGTTCAATCCAATGCGAGCCTGTTCAAGCAATTCATGGGCTGAGGCTTTCAACTCACCTTCAGCGCGTTTTTCAATCGTCTCGGCCAGGTTCAGGGCTTCGCGCCATTGAGAACGGGAAAGATATTCGCGCGCCCGTTCCAGTTCGCGGTGCAGGGAGGCTTGTTCCAGATCAAGCGCATCACGTGCGACTTCTTCCTCGTCGACGAGATCGAATTCTTCCTGAAGAGGCAAAGAAAGCTCTGGTGCGGGCTGCGGTAGTTCTGCTTCAACAGCGGCTTCTTCTGGCCCAGAGACCACCGATTCCTGGGCTGGAGACTCTGTTGCTGCTGAAGCAGACGAGAATTCTGCGCCAGGAAGGGATTCAGACGATGGTTCTGCAGTCGAAGGGGAAACAAGCGGCTCAGATTCTGGTTCCGCTTCTTCAGATTCGATACCATAATCGCTCAACTTGATTGGGCATTTGCCTCGCATGCCTTTCTGCACCCATTGCTCAAAAGCACGCTTATCAGCAGCGACTCTGGCTTCATCGGGAGTGCCAATGGCAAATTCCAGTTCTTCCTGGAGTTTTTGCAAAATTTTTTCAACGTTTTCCATAGGCTTCCTCTACCTTCCCGTACTTACAATCGCCACAGCATCCACACCGATTTCACCTGGAATTCCCTTCTCGACCTGGAAGCGCAACCCCACCAGGGCTTCTCGATCCAGCCTCCAGGTTCCCAGCGTGACCCACTCGCCGTGGTAGTCATTTTGATTGACAGTCGCAGGATTGTCACGCTTGAAAGGCTTTCCATCCACCAGCAGAATGTACTCGCCCGCTGCCGTAGCATGTTGGGCAGGAATCCAGACGTAGACTTCATATTCCCCAGCGGGCAGGCGGTTGAGCGCTTCCCAGTCCACCCAAACAGGTGCCCGCTCGCCTGTTGGCCCCAGGTTTTTGCTGACAAAATCGCCGTTCCAGGCCAAAACATCGCTAAAGGTTATTCCTTGATCTCGTAGCGGTTTTTCAACCTGATAGAATGTCGCCTGGGCATTATCGAGCAAACTGACCAGTGTGCGCCCAGCAGGCAGGAGATCCAGCATCTGGCGGGTCGGTTCGTTGATGCGCACAATGAGCAGGCGGTCAACAGCAAAGGGCTTATCGGCGGTCAATTCCCCTGTAGTAACACTGACCTGCAATCTCTGGCCGCGCGCAACCGAATACACGCCCAGGGGCAGCCAACGATCTCTGTTGGTTTCTGTATAGTTCAGGAAAATGACACTGGACGAGCCGCGATAGGCAGGGACAGGCGCTCCATCCAGGAGAATCTGGAACGACTGCGGCCCAGCAGACTGGGATGACATATCG
>Ga0138355_1011204_pt1 | contig 16249 bp, 9 predicted proteins | sample YNPNP_1300MetaT_FD_101540 | JGI IMG/M metagenome (GOLD analysis project Ga0138355, IMG submission 101540) | Anoxygenic and chlorotrophic microbial mat microbial communities from Yellowstone National Park, USA - YNP NP_1300 MetaT (Metagenome... ...
CGCTGCCAATCCGGGCCAGGTTTCGACTGGCGTTACAGTCGGCGTGCGCCCGGAGACCACACTTGCGGTGCATTATACACCACATGGTGCGCTTCGCGCACCCGCAATTCCTCCCGCGACTCAAGTCGCGGGTTTCCTTGCGGAGGGTCTATGAACGGATCCAGCTCGACCACCCAACCGCGGGTCGGCATCATCATGGGCAGCGACTCGGACCTTCCGGTCATGCGCGAGACCGCCAGCATCCTCGACGAATTGGGCGTAGCCTATGAGATGACCATCGTCTCGGCCCATCGCACGCCGCGGCGCCTCTACGACTATGCTCAAACGGCCGTCGAGCGCGGTCTGCGGGTCATCGTCGCCGGAGCCGGAGGCGCGGCACACCTGCCTGGCATGGTGGCAGCCATCACGCCGCTGCCGGTCATCGGCGTGCCGATCAAGACCTCGGCGCTCGCGGGCCAGGATTCGTTGCTGTCGATCGTTCAGATGCCGTCCGGCGTGCCCGTGGCTACGGTCGCCATCAATGGCGCCAAGAACGCCGGCATCCTGGCCGCGCAGATCCTGGGCAGCGCCGATGCCGCCTTGCTGGAACGGATCGTCCGCTACAAGCGCGATCTGGAGTCGATGGTGATGGACAAGGCCTTGCTCCTAGAAGGGGCGCGTCCTGCAGCGAATTCGTAACAGCGTCTGAAGCCGCGTCCGCGTCGCGAGCGCGGTCTGTCCAAGATGGCGTAACAGAGGAGGATTCATGGACATCGCCGAACTGCTCGCCTTTAGCGTCAAGAACAACGCCTCGGACCTGCATCTGTCGGCGGGGCTCCCGCCCATGATCCGGGTTGACGGCGACATGCGCCGCATCAATGTCCCGCCCTTGGAACATCGCGCGGTCCATTCGCTTGTCTACGACATCATGAACGACAAACAGCGCAAGGACTACGAGGAGTTCCTAGAGACCGACTTCTCGTTTGAGATCCCGGGTGTGGCCCGTTTCCGCGTCAACGCCTTCAACCAGAAGCGCGGTGCGGCGGCGGTCTTCCGCACCATCCCCTCCAAGGTGCTGACGCTCGAGGAACTCAAGGCACCCAAGATCTTCAAGGAGATCATCGATGTCCCGCGCGGCCTGATCCTGGTCACGGGCCCAACCGGCTCCGGCAAGTCGACCACGCTCGCGGCCATGATCGACTATCTCAACGACAACAAGTACGACCACATCCTCACCATCGAGGATCCGATCGAATTCGTGCACATCAGTAAGAAATGTCTGATCAACCAGCGCGAGGTGCACAAGGACACGCTCGGGTTCAGCGAGGCACTGCGCTCGGCACTGCGCGAGGATCCGGATATCATCCTCGTGGGCGAGATGCGTGACCTAGAGACCATCCGGCTGGCGCTGACCGCCGCCGAGACCGGACACCTGGTGTTTGGCACCCTGCACACCACCTCAGCGGCCAAGACCGTCGACCGCATCATCGACGTCTTCCCAGCGGCCGAGAAGGACATGGTGCGCGCCATGCTGTCGGAGTCCCTACGTGCGGTCATCTCGCAAACGCTGTTGAAGAGGACCGGCGGTGGACGCATCGCCGCGCACGAGATCATGATCGGCACCCCTGCCATCCGCAACCTCATCCGCGAGGCCAAGGTCGCCCAGATGTATTCGGCGATCCAGACGGGTCAGGCCCACGGGATGCAGACCCTGGATCAGAATCTCAAGGAGCTCCTGCTCAAGGGACTGATCACTCGTGCAGACGCCCGCGCCAAGGCGCAGAACAAGGAGGACTTCATCTGAGAGCGCCAGCGTCCCCGACCATGGATCGTCCCCCATCAAAAAATCGAGCGAGGCTGACTTATGGATCTGAAGCGTGCACTAGAACAACTGTTGCAGGCCATGGTCGAGAAGAAGGGCTCGGACCTCTTCATCACCGCCGGCTGGCCACCGAGCATCAAGATCGACGGCACACTCTATCCCGCCACCAAGCAGCCGCTCACGGCCGAGCAATCCCGGGCCATGGTCTATGAGCTCATGAACGAGCGCCAGCGCGCCGAGTTTGAGGACACCAAGGAGTGTCAGTTTGCGATCAGTCGTCCTTCGCTTGGGCGCTTCCGCGTGAGCGCCTTCGTCCAACGCGATTCGCCCGGCATGGTGCTGCGACGCATCGAGACCCGCATCCCCACCCTCGAGGAGCTCAAACTCCCCTCGATCCTGCGCGACCTGGCGATGGTCAAGCGCGGTTTGGTGATCTTCGTCGGCGCCACAGGTACAGGTAAGTCGACCTCGCTCGCCGCCCTGATCAGCTATCGCAACCATCACAGCTCGGGTCACATCATCACGATCGAGGACCCGATCGAGTATCTCCATGAGCACGACGGCTGCATCATTACCCAGCGCGAGGTCGGGGTCGATACCGAGTCCTTCGAGGTGGCGCTGCGCAATACCCTAAGACAGGCCCCGGACGTCATCCTGATCGGCGAGATCCGCACCCGCCAGACCATGGAATATGCCATCACCTTTGCCGAGACCGGACATCTTGTGCTCGCCACCCTGCACGCCAACAATGCCAACCAGGCGATGGACCGCATCATCAACTTCTTCCCCGAGGAATCGCGCGCGCAGATGCTGCTGGATCTCTCGCTCAACCTCAAGGGCATCATCGCCCAGCAGCTGGTGCCGCGCAAAAACGGTCAGGGTCGACGCGCGGTGGTCGAGATCCTGCTCAATACCCCGCTGGCCGCCGACCTCATCCGCGCCGGCGAGGTCCACAAACTCAAGGATCTGATGAAGCGTTCAGGTGAGCAGGGGATGATCACCTTCGATCAGGCGCTGTTCAATCTCTATCAGGAAGGCGAGATCAGTTACGAGGATGCCCTGAAGTATGCCGATTCGGCCAACGAGGTCCGACTGATGATCAAGCTCCAGGGCGGGCTGGGGGCGGGTGGCGAGGTGGACGAGGCCATCAACGGCATGCAGCTGGTTCGGGACGAAGACCCCAGAAGCAAACGCTGAGCACGCCGTTTTAGATCGAAGGATCGGCGAAGCGCTCGCGGATCTCCAGGATCTGGGGGACGAGGCTGAGAAAGATCTCCATGAGACGCGGATCGAAATGCCGCCCCGCTTGTCCGCGCATCCACTCCAGGGCCGCCCCCACCTCCCAGGCCGGTTTGTAGGGGCGCACCGAGGTCAGGGCATCGAAGACGTCAGCGAGGGCCACGATGCGTCCAGATTCGGGGATGTCTTCGCCCGCAAGCCCGAGCGGATAGCCGCTGCCGTCCCATTTCTCGTGATGCGTCAGGGCGATCTCGCGCGCCATCCGCAGTAGATCAGAGTCATCGCCGCTCAGGATGTCCCCGCCGATGGTGGTGTGGGCCTGCATGATCCGCCATTCCTCGGGCGTGAGCACACCAGGTTTGAGCAGGATGCTGTCGGGGATGCCGATCTTGCCCACGTCGTGCATGGGACTGGCGTGCAGCATGATTTCACAGCGCCCCTCATCCCAGCCCAGGTGCCGGGCGAGCAGGGTTGAGATGTGACTCATGCGCAGGATGTGCTGGCCAGTCTCGTTGTCGCGATACTCGGCGGCCCGCCCCAGACGGTGCACGACTTGCAGCTGCGTCTCGCGGATCTGGCGGGTGCGCTCGTAGACGATGCACTCCAGGATGTCCTTTTGATCATGCGCCATGCGATGCGCGAGCTGCACGTCGAGCATATTGCGCACCCGGGCGGCGACCTCGGCCTGATCGAAGGGCTTGGCGATGAAGTCGCTGGCCCCGGCCTCGAGTGCACGTAACCGGTAGTCGCGCGTGCACTGCGAGGTGAGTACCAGGATCGGCGGCGTGAGCGGATCCCCGCGCGCCGCCAGCTGTTCGATGAGATCGAACCCGTTTAAGCCCGGCATCTCGATATCGAGCAAGATGAGGTCGGTCGGCGCCTGATCATAGATCTCCATGAAATCGTAGGGATTCTGGATCAGGACGATGTTCGTATAGCCAGACACCTGAAGCAGGCGCTCCATCAGCACCAGACTGACGCGCTCATCGTCGACGACCAGGATCCTGGCCGTCTTACGGCACAGTGTATCGACTCTTGCCATAGGCTTTTTAGTCCCGCTGATGGAGGTCAGGATCATTGACATGACCCAGAGGCTCAGGTTCCTGACTGGCGATGCAGGAGGCCGATATTAAGTGGAATCTCGACCACGGCTACGTCGTCGGTTTGAGCGGTCCCGGCGCAATGGGCATCGAAACGGCGCATCAGCTCCGGGAGGATCGGTGTTCCAGGCGGCCATCTCTGCAACAGGTCGTGCAGACCCGCCTCGCCGAACATCCGACCCTGCCGATCGAGCGCCTCGAGCAAGCCGTCGCTCATGAGCAGCAGACGATCATCTGCCGAGATACCCATGCACTGCATGACTGGATCCTGTAGCTTTGGCAGGATACCAAGCGGCAGTTGGTGCGAGTGCAGTTCGATCAGATCCGTGGCGGTTCGCAACTGGGCCGCCGGCATGCCGCTGTTCCACCAGCACAGGGTGTCGCCGCGTCCGGAGATCGAGACCAGATAGGCCGCCATGAAGCGCTCCGTGGGTAGAAGATGGTAGAGCTTGTGATTGATCTCAGTGAGCAAGGCCAAATCGTCAAAGCCCTTCGCCGTCATGGCATGAAAGGCATCCGCCACCGGCAGGGCGCAGACGGTCGCCGCCAGCCCATGACCGGTGAAGTCGCCGAATAAGACCCTCAACCCCCTGTCCGGAAGCCACCCCATCAAGATCAGATCGCCATTGAAGAGGGCGGCTGGGCGCTCGACCAGGGCGATGGCGGGGATGTGCGGATTGTACCGCTTGATCGCCTGACCCCAAATGCGCTCGGCCAGTCGTTTCTCTTCTTGGTCGTGGTCGAAGAATGTTTCGAGCAGACGCTGCTTGGCGGCGAGCGCGCGTTGAAGATCGCGCACCCGCTCCATGGCCAGGACCCGCGCCTTGAGCCGCGTGAGGCTGAAGGGCTTGGCGAGAAAGTCGTCGCCTCCGGCCTCGATGCAACGCAACAGACACTGCTCGTCCGTCAGCGCGGTAATGAAGATCACCGGGACGAAGTCTTCCCCGGCGCGCTGCTTAATCTGGCGCGTGGCCTCCAGACCATCCATCTCCGGCATCAGCAGATCCATGAAGATGATATCGGGGCGCTCACGCTCGAAGCGCTCCACGGCCTCACGCCCATTGCAGGCCTCAATGGTGCGGAATCCCTCCTTGGCGAGCATCGCGCCGAGCAGACGGCGATTGGACGCCTCGTCGTCGACGATCAGCGCAAGACCACGCCCGGCCATCGGGGCGATCGGATCGCACGACACCGGGGCAATCATCGATGCCGGAGGCGCCAGATTCATACCGAACCCACCTGGATCCATGACACCTGAGACTCAGAATTCCGCCCATTCTTCGCCGTCATCGGGCGGCGATGGCGGACGCGCGCGACTGACCCTGGACACCGCCTTGCCGGGCTTGACCACGGCGGTCGCCCGGCTGGACGCAGACGGACGGCTGGGCGTCCGCCTCTGGCCCTCGGTCCCGAGCCTGAACACCGCGACCACCTCGGCCAGGGTGCGGGCCTGGTCCTCCAGCGACTCGGCAGCGGCGGCGGCCTCCTCGACCAGTGCAGCGTTCTGCTGGGTGACCTCGTCCATCTGGGTGATGGCCTGATTGACCTGCTCGATGCCGCTGGACTGCTCATCCGAGGCGGCCGAGATCTCGGCGATGAGGCGGGCGACACGGTTGATCGACGCGACGATCTCGGTCATGCGTCTCCCGGCCTCGTTGACCTGCTCGGTCCCCGACTCGACCCTGGAGACGCTGTCGGTGATGAGCGCCTTGATCTCCTTGGCGGCACTGGCCGAGCGCTGGGCGAGATTGCGCACTTCGCCGGCCACCACGGCGAAACCGCGCCCCTGTTCACCCGCACGCGCTGCTTCCACGGCCGCGTTGAGCGCCAGGATGTTGGTCTGGAAGGCGATGCCGTCGATGACGCCGATGATGTCGGCGATCTTCTTGCTCGACTCGGAGATGGCGGCCATGGTCTGGACCGAAGACTCGACTGCAGCCCCACCCTTGACTGCGACCTCGGATGCCGCGATGGCGAGCTGATTGGCCTGACGGGCGTTGTCGGCGTTCTGCTTGACGGTGCTGGTCAGCTCCTCCATGGAACTCGCCGTCTCCTCCAAGGAGCTCGCCTGCTCCTCGGTGCGCCGGCTCAGATCCTGGTTGCCGGTGGCGATCTCGCTGGCGGCGGTATTGATGGTGTCGACCGCCTCACGGATTCGGAACACCAGATCCCTGAGGTTGGCGACCGTGGTGTTGACGCCGGCCTTGGTCTCACCGAAGAGTCCCGGATAGTCGCGGGTGATGGTCTGGGAGAGATCGCCCTCGGAGAGCGCTTGAGCCACGCGCATGATGTCTTTGAGGCCCACCTCGATGGTGTCGGCGAGCTGATTGAGCAGGTGCGCGATGTCGCGCGCGAAGCCCTGCTTGCCAGCCAGATCCAACCTGCTGCTGAAGTCGCCCCGGTTGGCGGCCTCGACGATGTGGCGGATCTCCTCGACCATGGCAGTCAGGGCCTTCACGGTACCGTTGACGCCGTCCTTGGTCTCGCCGAAGAGTCCCGGATAGTCGCGGGTGATGGTCTGGGAGAGATCGCCTGCGCCCAGGGCCTGGGCTACGCGGGTGACGTCCTTGAGTCCAACCTCGGTGGTCTCGACCAATCGATTGACCCCTGCGCCGATCTCCCGGCCGAACCCCTGTTTGCTGGACAGATCCAGACGGCGGCTGAAATCACCCCGGGCCGCGGCCTGGACGATAGCGTTGATCTCACCGACCAGCTGCTTGAGGCCCTCCTGCATCACCTTGAACGAGGCGAGCAGACTGGTGGTATCGCCGTCCCGGGTCCGGATGCTGTGCGAGAGATCGCCGTTGGCCACGGCAAGTGCCATGGCCGCGGCATAGTCGGGTTCACCGCCGAGCTGCTTCATAAGCGCGCGGGTGATCCAGAGCGCGATCCCAATCCCCACCACGAGCGCCACGGCCGAGATCAGGAGGATCGCAATCGCCGCGACCTCAACGCGCGCATTGGCCGCTTGACCGGTCTCGGCCATGAGCGCCGTCTGGTATTCGATGAGCGTGGTGATGGCCTCGAGGTAGTTTTTCCCGGCGGTTCGAAAATCTCCTCGCAGCAGCACTCGGGCCTCCGCATCGCGCCCCGCGCGGATGAGCGCCTCTAGCTGACGCGCCTGCTCGACATAGGCCGCGCGCGTCGCCTTCACCGCCTCGAGCCGTTTGAGTCCCTCGGCGGAATGGATGGTCGCCGTCAGCCGATCGAGATGGGCGGTGATGGCCTGACTGAGCGCGGGGAGCCGGTCGAGCTCCTGGGCGAGCTGCGCGGGATCGTCCAGCAGCAGGGCGTCGCGAAACACGCGCGCGACGGTATTGACCTTATCGATGATGCCATTGGCCTCGACGGTCTTGGGAAAGAGGTCGTCGACGATCAGGTCGATATCCTGATTGAGCCGGTACATATTGAACCAACCGATGAGGGCGACCAAGGCCAACAACAACAAGACCGCCCCGAACCCTAACCCCAAGCGGGTCGATACCTTTAGATTGCCCATATCGCCAATTCCTAAGAATGTATGTGGATTCGACCGTGGATCAGGATGAACGGTGACATCAGGAGACCTGCATCCAGTCGAGCAAAAGGACACGCAAACTGCTGAATTCATGCTCCATGAGCGCTGTTAGACGCTCGACCTCGACCTGGATGTCGTCGCGATCATCGAGATCCTCCAGTCGAGCCGCCAACCCGCGCAGACGCAAGGCCGAGACATTGGCGGCCAGACCCACCAGGCTATGGGCCTTGCGCCGCACCCCAGACCAATCGCCCGACTCCAGACAGGCGCGCAGCTCCTGGAGCCGAGCCGGGGCGTCGAGCAGGAACTGCTCGATGACCTCAGAGGCAATGGCGCGATCCCCCAGCACGCGCCCAAGCATGTCGTCGGCGTCGAATGAGGGCACCGTGTCGGTCTCGGAATCCAGTCCAGGATCGGACGCCTCAACCGGCGGCGGTTCGACACGCGCCTCACTGCGCGCCAGATGTTTGGCGATGACCCGGCCCAATTCCTCCGGTTGTACCGGCTTCGAGATATAGGCGTTCATCCCGGCATCGAGGCAGCGTCTCACATCACCCGGCATGACCAGCGCCGTCATGGCCACGATTGGGACGTTGGGATCGAGCACTCCGGATTCGCCCTTGCGAATGAGCCGCGCGGTCTCGAAACCGTCGAGTTCCGGCATCTGGCCGTCCATGAGCACCAGGTCGTAGCGGGTGCGGGCCAAGGCCTCCAGGGCCTCCCGACCATTGCTTGCGATGTCCAGCGTAGGATAACCGAGCTTCTCCAAGATGCCACGCGCGACGATCTGGTTGGTCGGGTTGTCCTCGACGAGCAGGATGCGCGCTTCTGGGTTGGCCGGTTGACCGATTCCCGACCAGCCACTCGGCTCGACAGGCCCCGACGCCATCCTCTCGCGCCCCATGACGCGCAGCAGACACTCGCGCACCAGATGGCGGCGCAAGGGCTTGGTGAGATAGCCGGCGAAATCACCCGAATCGAGGCACAGGCCGTCATCGCGCCTGGCCAGCGCGGTCAGCAGCACGAGCCGGGTGTCGCGGATCTCGGGTTCCTGCTTGATCAGCCGCGCCAGTTGCAGACCATCGGGGTCTGGCATACGTCGATCGATCAGGGCCACGTCGAAGGGCATGCCAGCCTGCCTGGACTGACGCAAGGCGTGCAGCGCCTCCTCGGCGCCTCTCGCCAGCGCGACCTGACAGCCCCAGGCGTGCAGGAAGGTCGCGGCCTGGTTCCGGTTGTCCAGGTGGTCGTCCACCACCAGCACCCGGACCCCCTCGAGTCCCTCCGCCCGTCCCTGAGGTTCGGTCGCGGTCTCTGGCGAACACTCGAGCTCGGCGGTAAACCAAAAGCGCGACCCCTGGCCGGGCTGACTCTCCAGCCCGATGTCGCCGTGCATCAAGTGCGCGAGTTGCTTGGCGATGACCAGCCCCAGCCCGGTGCCACCGAAACGGCGTGTCGTCGAGCTATCGACCTGACTGAAGGCGGTAAACAGCTTGCCGATCTGGTCTGCGGGGATACCGATGCCGCTGTCGTGAACCTCGAACCGGATCAAGACCCGCCCGGCCTCGGTGCGTACTGGCGCGAGTTGGAGCCCGACCTCGCCGCGCTCCGTGAACTTGATCGCGTTGCTCATGAGGTTGACGATGATCTGACGCAGATAGCGCGGGTCGCCGCGCACCGCGGTCGGCGTCTCTGGGGCGATGCAATAGGTCAACTCCAGACCCTTGGTCTGGGCATTGAAGGCCATCATCTCCAGGGTCTCTTCGATCAAGAGGCGGAGGTCGAACGCCAGGTGTTCGAGCTCTAGCTTGCCGGCCTCGATCTTGGATAGGTCCAGGATATCGTTGATGAGCGCCAGGAGGTTCTCGCCGCTGGTGCGCAGGATCTCGACCAGGCGACGTTGTTCGGGATCCAGGTCGGTGTCGAGCAGCAGGCGGGTGATGCCGATGACACCATTCATCGGGGTGCGGATCTCGTGGCTCATGTTGGCCAGGAACCGACTCTTGGCCTGGGTCGAGGCCTCGGCCTGGGCCAGCGCCCGGTCGAGCTCCTGATTCTGGAGCTCCATGCGGCGGGCGTATTCCTGGAGCTGGTGTTCGGCACGCTTGCGCTCGCCGATGTCCTTGATGCCGCCATAGAGCCGGCGCGCCCCGCATTCGTCGATCAGGCACTGATTGATGATCTCGACCCAGGCCGAACTGCCGTCGCGCCGGCGCAGACGCAGCTGACAACTCGAGATCGATTCCTCCTTCAGACCGGACTGGTGGCGGTCGAACAGCGGACGATCCTCCAGCACCACCAGCCGACGCCAGGTGCCCATGGCGAGGATCGCCTCGCGCGTATAACCGGTGATGGCCTCGACGGCCCCATTGAGCCAGTCGAGTTTGTAGCGACCCGGCCCGACCTCGATGCAGGAATAGACGATGTCTGACATCAGCATCGACAGCCGCCGGAAGCGCGCCTCGTTCAGGCGCAGCGCCTGCTCGGCGCGACGCTGGTGCACCGTGCGCCAGATGGCGTTGGCGAGGAGCTGGACGCTCTCGACATCGAGTTCGCTGTAATCGCGGGCCTTGTTGCCCACGCCGGCCAGCATGCGCACCAGACCGCCCTCGATCACCGGGACGACCAAGAAGCGCTGGAGCGGGGCGTGGCCCGGCGGCAGACCGGACTTATCGGCAAGGGCCGGATAGTCGTTGCAGACGATGGGGCAACGCCGGCGCAGGGCATCGGCCCAGATCCCGGCCCGGCTGACCGAGTAATGGAGCACGTTCGCGGGCAGGACGCAACCGCCATCCTCGAGGATAGAGCGCGACCAGGCGACCAGTTCGATCGTCTCCTGATCGGGGTTGACCAGATGGATGAAGCCCATGCGGCTTGCGGTGAGCCCTTCGGCCAGCGCCAGACCCTGCTGCATGAAACCGATCTCGTCGAGGTCGTCGGCGATCTGGGGCAGCTCCAGCAGGGCCTCGGCGCGACGCTTCTGCAGATCCATGAGCAGCTCACCCTGCTTGCGCGCGGTGATGTCGCGATTGACCCCCCGTCGCCCTTGGTAAGACCCATCGAGGTCGTGCACCGGACGACAGAGGTGTTCGATCCAGCGGTAGCTGCCATCGGGTCGGCAGATCCGAAACTGGAGGCGCTGTTCCTCGAGATTCCCGAGATCCTTGGCGATCTCGGCCTTGTGTCTCAGCCACAGCAGGCGGTCTTCAGGGTGGATCAGGCGATCCATGAGCCCGGGATCGGCCATGAAGGACTCGGCGGGGTGGCCGCAGATGGCCTCGCACACCGGCGAGACATAGAGATAGCGCCGATCCGGCCCGAGCCAGTAGTCCCAGTCGGACGAATACTGGGCCAGCATCCGATACTGCAGCTCGCTCTCATACAGCCGTACATAAGCGGCCTGGAGCTCGGACTCGTGACGCAGACGCTCGGTGAGATCGACGATGGAACAGATCAGCTGGTACTGCCCACCCCCCTCCTCGTCTGGTATCCGCACCACATGGAGCTCGCCGCTGAACTGTCCGGCCTCTGTGGTGAGAAACCGAACCTCGCTACAGTGCGCCTCACCGGTATCCCAGGCGCGTTGCAGGGTGTCGTCCAGACCCGCCTCAGACTCGCGCGCGACCAGGCGCGGCAGATAGTGCTGGCGCTTGTGCTTCTCGCGCAGCACAAACAGTCGGTCGGCGGCATGGTTGGCCATGAGGATCAGGCCATGGCGATCGACCACCAGGATGGGCAGGGGGACGCCGTAGAAGAGCGCGGTATAGCGGTTGGCGATGTGCTCGACCGCGGCCTGGGCCTCGCGCAGTTCGACGTTTTGGAGCTCGAGCTCGGCCTGATAGATGAGCAGGTTCTCGGTGAGCTCGGGGAGATCGAGCTCACCGCGATCGAGGGCCTGGCGCGCGCGCTCGCGGATCCTCGACCAATCGGAGAGTATCGGCGGCTTGGAGGAAGAAGTCATGGCGAGCCCCTATCGATTGTGTCTGTCACCGGCATCGAACCGCATCTAGAACGGCAACGCCCCTGAGCGCAATAAGGCGCCGAGATAGTCTACCGCACACTGATGTCCAGCCTCAGGCTCGAGTCGAGATAACCGGCAAATTACGATGCCCGCCGCAGCGCCCTGGATCGGCACGGATATGACGGGACTGTGTCACGTTGGCCTCAGGTCGCTCTCGCCGCCGGGTCGGCTCGCCTCTGATGGAGCAGCTTGAGCTGATGCAGCAGCCGCTTTTTGAGCGCGATGAGCGCGTCGCATTCAGCGCTCAGCCCCGCTGTTTCGCCCCTGCCGTGCCGTTCGATGATCAGACGTCCAAGCCGGAGGATCTCGTGATGGAGGCCGCCAAGCTCAGTATAGGCCGGAAGCTGTCCGTACTGGGTGCGCCCCTCGCCGCTGTACCAGGTATCGAAGCGAAGGACGACGCTGGCGGTTGGAGCCTCTGCCGGCGGCAGACGTTCGCCGGACTCCACGGCCTGGACGATGTGTCTGATCCATTTGATGTGATCGTATTGGATCAGCAGCAGCGGGATGTCCAGGGACCTCAACTGGGGGTCCATCCAGAGATTCCATTGCCAGTTTTCTGCAAACCCGTCCATCCAGTCCGAGACCTGCTCGGCAGGCATGGGCCGTCCGATCCCATAGCCCTGGGCCCGATCACAGCCGAAACGCATCAGTAGCAACCCCTGTTCCGGGGTCTCCACCCCCTCGGCGATCACCTCCTTTCTGAACACCCGAGCCAGGCCGATCACCCCCTCGATGATGGCCAGGTCCTCGGGGTCTTCCAGCATATCGCGCACGAATGACTGATCGATCTTGAGGGTCTCGGCTGGAAGCTGCTTGAGATAACTGAGGGATGAGTAACCGGTGCCGAAGTCGTCGAGCGCAAAGCGCACACCCATGGCCTGACAGGCGGTCATGATGCCGCGCATGCTCCGGATATCCTCCAGGGCCGCGCTTTCGAGGATCTCGAGCTCCAGCAGGCGCGGCGGTGCCTTGGGGTGTTCGGCCAGGATCGACTGTAGGCGCGGCACGAAGTCGGGCTGCTGGAAATGATGGGCCGCGATATTGACGCTGATGACCAGGGGTCGCCCTGAGGCGCACCATTGCTGGATCTGCTCCAGCGCCTCGTGCAACACCCATTCGCCGAGGTCGATGGTCAGCGGCGAATCTTCGATCAGCGGCAAGAACTGGAGGGGCGGTATCAGTCCACGCTCGGGGTGTTGCCAGCGGATCAAGGCCTCCATGCCGATCACCTGGCCAAGGCGCATATTGACCTTGGGTTGGTAATAGAGTCGGAACTCACCGTGCTGGAGGGCCTGGCGGAGGCGTTCCAGCTCGCGATGGCGCGACTGCATCGCCTTGGCCGCTTTGGGATCGAAGAGCTGATAGCGGTTGCGCCCCATCTGCTTGGCCTGATACATCGCCTGATCGGCATGACGCAGCAGGGTGTCGGGATCATGGTCATCGAGCGGATAGAGGGTGACGCCGATGCTGACGGTGATCGCGATCTGAAGGTCGTCGATGCACACCGGATGCGCCACACGGTCGAGCAACCGCACCAGGACAGTGTCCAATTCTTCCTGGTTGCGCAGGTCGTTGAGCAGGATCACGAACTCGTCCCCGCCCAGTCGCGACACCGTATCCTTGGAACGCAAGGTGTCGAGCAAACGCCGACCGATCTCGATCAATAGACGATCGCCGATCTCGTGTCCGTGGTGATCGTTGACCAGCTTGAAATTGTCGAGATCCAGGAAACAGACGGCGATCAGGCGTTCATACTGCTGGGCATGGTCCCACGCCTGACGCAGGCGATTGACCAACAGCAGGCGATTGGGCAGGCCGGTGAGCAGGTCGTAGTGGTCCAGGTGTTCGAGCCGCTGCTGCGTGTTCTTGAGGTCGGTGATGTCGATGAACATACCGATGTAATGGGTCACCTGACCGGATGGATCGCACACCGCATTGATATGCAGGATCTCGGGATAGAGCTCGCCCGATTTCTTGCGATTCCAGATCTCACCGTGCCAGCGCCCGGTTTCGTTTAGATCGCGCCACAGTCTGCGATAGAAGTCGGCGTCCTGCACACCGGACTTGAGCAGGGCTGGTGTCCGGCCCAGCACCTCCTCGCGGCTGTAGCCTGTGACCCTGACGAAGGACGCATTGACATCCAGGATCCGGGTCTTGGGGTCGGTGATCAGGATCCCTTCCTGGGAGTGCTCGAAGACGCTGGCCATCTGGCGCAGCCGGATCTCGGCCAGTTTATGCGAGGTGCGATCGCGCAGGGTCTCGACCACGGCGATGATCCGACCCGCGGCGTCGCGCACCGGGCCGGCATCGATGGCGAGATAGCGTTCGGTGTTCAGCAAGGGCATCTGGCACCAGTTCTCGGCGTGGGCCACCTGGCCAGTACACACCATCTGGTCAAAATCGGGATAAAACTGGGGGATCTCGTCCAGACGCTCCTGCAACACCAGATCGGCCAGACAGGGTCGGCATTCGGGATAGAAGGCCTGCCAGTGGTCCCGGCTGCCCATGACCCGATCGGCAGGCATGCCCGTCAGCTCTGCACAAGCGCGGTTCCAGACGATGACGCGACCCGAGGCATCCAGTACAAAGGTCGGGACCACGAGCTGCTCGAGCATCTCGGTGGCAAGGGGTGTTTGGCTCATGAGAGGCTGTTCCAAGATTTAAGGCAGGTGTGACAGGCGGTCTGGCCATCGTCAGGCCTATTGTCACCCCTACCGTTCAGCGACTTACAGGTGTCAAGATCGCTCCGGGTTGCTGTCGTCAAGCGACGCAGCGGATAATGCGGACGTCCTACCCCAAGAACGAGAGCGACCTTACACAATGACTGTCAAGCGACTTCTATTGAGTGGCGACGAGGCCGTTGCGCTGGCGGCGCTGCACGCCGGGGTCCGGCTAGGCACGGGATACCCAGGCACACCGTCCACCGAGATCCTCGAGACCTTCGACCGGATCGGCGGGCGCGCCCAATGGTCGCCGAACGAGAAGGTCGCGCTCGAGGTCGGACTCGGCAGCGCCTTTGCCGGGGCGCGGACCCTGGTGACCATGAAGCACGTCGGGCTGAACGTGGCGGCTGACCCCTTGTTCACCGCCGCCTATACCGATGTCGAGGGGGGCTTGGTGGTCGTCTCGGCCGACGACCCCGGCATGGCCTCGAGCCAGAACGAACAGGATAACCGTCACTATGCGCGTGCCGCCGGCGTCCCAATGCTCGAACCCTATGACTCGCAACAGGCCTATGACTTCACCTGGCTGGCGTTCGAGCTCTCGGAACGCTGGCAGATCCCGGTCATCCTGCGCCTGACCACGCGCGTCTGTCATTCCAAGACCCAGGTGAATCCGCGTCCGGCACTCCAGACCCGGCCCGAGCCGCACTTCGCGCGCGACCTACCGGCACGGGTCATGATCCCGGCCTATGCCAGACCGGCGCATCGGCGTCTGCGCCAAAAGCTCGCCGAGATCGCGGCCTGGAACGAGTCCGAAGGACCCATCGAGATCCACGAGGGCGATCCCCGGCTCGGCATCATCGCCACTGGGATCAGCGCCATGCATGCGCGTGAGGCCGCGCCTGCGGCCATGCATCTGAGCTTCGGCCTGACCTACCCGCTACCGATCGAGCGCCTCCGCGCCTTTGCCGAACGGGTCGAGCGGCTGGTCGTGATCGAGGAGGGCGACCCGGTATTGGTCGAGTCCTTGCGTGCCGCCGGGATCCCGGCCGAGGGCAAGCCCGAGATGTATCGCTTCGGCGAGCTCAATGTCGAACGCGTGCGGCGCATCCTCGCCCAAGACACCCGTCCCGAGGCCATGCCGCCCCAGGGCAGGCCACCCGAACTCTGCCCCGGCTGCTCGCATCGCGGCGTCTTCGAGGCCCTGCGCGACCTCGACTGCATCGTCGCCGGCGACATCGGTTGCTACACCCTCGGCGTGCTGCCGCCCTTCTCGGCCATGGATACCTGTGTCTGCATGGGGGCGAGCATTGGGGTTGGGTTGGGTCTGCGTCATGTGCTGCCCGAGGACCAGGCGCGGCGGGTGGTCAGCGTCATCGGCGACTCGACCTTCGTGCATTCGGGTCTCACCGGCCTCGCCGAGATGGTCTATAACCCGCCGCCGACCGGGCATCTGGTCCTCATCCTCGACAACGGCACCACGGCCATGACTGGCCAGCAGGAGCATCCGGGCACCGGGCGTCTGCTCGACCACTCGGCGACCCATCGGCTCAGCTTCGAGGAGACAGCACGCGCCATGGGGGTGCAGAACGTCCATGTCATGGACACCAACTCGCTCAAGGACGACGCGCTGCGCGATCTCATCCGGGACCTGCTGGCGCGAAACGAGACCTCGCTGATCATCACCCGTCAGCCCTGTGTGCTCGCGGCACCCAGGATCCGGCTCTACGAGAAGGTCAACGCCGAACGGCGCGCCACCTGCGCGGCGGATCTGGTCGACTGAGGAATCGAGAACACGTAAACAACCCTCGACTGAAGTCGAAGGCTTTATTGTGAGACGCAGCAAACATGGTTGACCACATCCCCAACATTGGGCGTGTTTACAGCCGCCCTTGGCAGCGGGGC
>Ga0138355_1026650_pt1 | contig 15969 bp, 10 predicted proteins | sample YNPNP_1300MetaT_FD_101540 | JGI IMG/M metagenome (GOLD analysis project Ga0138355, IMG submission 101540) | Anoxygenic and chlorotrophic microbial mat microbial communities from Yellowstone National Park, USA - YNP NP_1300 MetaT (Metagenome... ...
CCGCTGGGCAGGAAGACGACGTCCACCCGGTTGGCCTGCTCGAAGGCGGCAATGACGTCTTCGCTGATGGCGAAGGAGTCGTGGGTCATGACGGTCAGGGTGGCAGGAGCGGCGGGAGTGCAGGCGGCGAGGAGGAGAAGGGAGAAGGTGAGAAGGGAGAAGGGAGAGTGTTTCATGGGACCTCCGAAGTGAATGTGCTGTGTTCAGTAATCAGTGTTCAGTAATCAGTGTTCAGTGGGCGGTGGGCAACGGTCAGCGGTCAGCGGTCAGGTGCAAGCGGCAGAAGGCGGCGGTGGATGACCAGCAACAGGCCAGATTGGATTTCGATTTCGGCCAGGGGGCCAAGCATTTCGTTGCTGATTCCGCGCGTTTTGTGCGGGAGGAGGGTTTCGCCAGAAAGCGCCCAGCGCAGGCCGCGCGTGCGGATGCCGGTGACGGGGCCGCCCCAGGGGAGGAGGGAGACAAGATCGCCCGCCCGGCCGCGGACCTGGGCGCTGCGCCGGGTGAAGAAGGCTTCTTCCACGCCGTCATCGAGACGCAGGTCGAGGCCGGCAAAGCGCGGGTCGGTGAGCAGGGACAGGTTGGCGAGGGTCTGGTCGAGGCGGCCTCCGAAGGCAGCAACGACGAGGATGCGGGTGCAATTTTGCTGAAGGGCATAGTCGAGAGCCAGTTCGAGGTCGGTCTCATCTTTGTCCGTGGGGTACTGGAGGAGACGCGCTCCCTGGCGCTCGGCCTGTTGGCGGTCGGTGGGGAGGAGCGAGTCGAGGTCGCCGATGATGACAGCGGGCGTCAGGCCGAGGGCGAGGGCGTGGCGCGCGCCGCCGTCGGCGGCGATGAGGAGGCAGGAGGAGTCGATGAAACGGCGGGCAGGCTCCAGGTCAGGAAGCGAGCCGCCAGCGAAGATGATGGCGCAGGAAGGTACAATTGTTCCGTTCATAAGAAAGCAAATCCTCCGCGTGGCGGAGGATGAGAGATGGTGAAACAATAATGTTCCCTCCGCCGGCATGATCCGGATCAGGTTCTGCGGGTCGAGCGTCACACGCTCCTCTCAGCCTGTGAGACAGGCTCCCCGTTGTTTTATGTTGCTTTTAGCGTTCTGTCATTCTGGAAAGGATGAGGATATTTTACCAGAATTTGGTCCTTAGCGCACGCGGCGCTTCCATTCTTCTTTGAGTTGCAGTTGGCGCGGGCTTTCGCCCGATTCGAGCGCCAGGAAATCGGCCATCAGGCGGTGGAATTTGGTGCTTTCGTCGAGCATAGGGAAATGGCCAGAGTCTTCGAGGATAATCTGGTGAACGTTTTCAGACATGGCAAGGATGCGCTCGTCGGTAGTCATTTGAATAGCGGGGTCGGACTGTCCATGGACGACCAGACAGGGAGTGGCAAAGATATCCATGATGGGCAAAACGCTCATTGCATCAAGGCTGTTGAGGGAGGTGATGATGGCCTGTGGATCGGCCTTTGATGCATCGAGGCGGACTGGTTCCGTAAGGGGGTCTTTGCTTAAGAGCCAATCGGCCAGGTCGGCAAGGGAGGACGGGTTACGCAGGCGAGGAGAGACTGAAGAGATTTCAAAGGGGATGCTGATCAGCATGAGTCGATCGACCATTGAAGGGTATTTTCGGGTAAAAATGGTGGAGACCAGAGCGCCAAGGCCATGGCCAATCAGGGCAATTTTGCCAATGCCCAGGCGATCGAGGAAGCCAAGCAACAAGTCCGTTTGTCTTTGAAGGGAGTAGTCTGTCACTTCTTTGGCAGAATCGCCGAAGCCCCACAAATCGAGTGCATATGCGCGGTAAGAAACAGAGGCAGCCTGCATCGCTGGGATCCAATAACGCCAGGAACCCACCCAGCCATGCAAGAAGATGATCGGGCGGCCACGTCCGAGTACTTCGTAATGGACTATTTTGTCATCAACCACAGTTGCGGTCATGTTTTTTGAGGTGTTTACTTCGCGTATTTTTGTAAAATAACCTGAATGCGGCTAATCAGTTGGTCTGGTGCAAAGGGTTTGAGCATGTATTCCACTGCGCCAAGTTGTAAACCGGTTTGAATTTCGGAATCTTGACCTTTGGCAGAGAGAAAAACGACAGGTATGTCTTTGAGGTTAGGGTCGGCTTTGATGGTGGCGCAGGCTTCGTAACCGGTCATGCGGGGCATGCGGACATCCATCAGGATCAGGTCAGGTTTGTTTTGACGGGCAAGGTTAACGGCTTCTTCGCCGTTACTGGCAGCGGCCACCTGATAACCAGCGAATTGCAAGGTAAAGGTGATCAAATCACGAATATCGCGCTCATCTTCAGCAATCAGTATCTTTGCCATTTTTATTACTCCTGATCCTGATAGACAGGCAAAGTAAATGAGAAGGTAGAACCTTGCCCCGGAATCCCGGCGCTCTCGACCCAGATCTTGCCTTTGTGCATCAAGACGAGTTGTTTGACAATCGCCAAACCTAAGCCGGTGCCCGGCGTGGCCAGCACAAAGGCATGTTCGCCGCGATAGAAACGTTCGAAGACGCGGTCCAATTCATCGGGTTGAATGCCAATGCCATTATCTTTGACGTCCACGCGCACCATGTTGTCTTCGTTCAGCATCATTTCAATCTGAATCTGGCCATCGGCAGGGGTGTAGTTATAGGCGTTATCAACCAGGTTGGTAAGAATCTGGCGGACACGCTCCGGATCCCCGTGGATAGGCGGTAAATCGGGGGGAGCATCCACCACAATCGCCATCGGTTTACTTTCTTTTTGCGAGCGGCTCAAGATTTCTGCAACAACTTCATCGGCCACTTCCCGCAGGTCCACTGGTTGCAGGGAGAGCGTAACCCGTCCAGATTCAATGCGCGAGATGTCAAGCAAATCGTTGACGAGAACGCTCAAGCGGTCGGTGTTGGAACGGACAATTTCGAGGAAATGAGTCTGGGTTTCGTTGAGGGCGCCGGCGGCTCCCATCAGGAGAATGTCCACGTAGCCTTTGATCGAGGTCATGGGGGTGCGCAATTCATGGCTGACGGTGGCTACAAATTCAGACTTGAGGCGGTCTACTTCGACTTCGTGGGTAATATCCCGGAAGATGGAGACGGTGCCGAGAAATTCGTTCTGCCAAATGACCGGTGAAAGGTGAACCAGAACGACACGGCCGTCTTCGAGGGTCAATTGCTCGGCGTAGGTCTCCCCGACCTGATAGCTTTCGGGAACTTCGGACCAGGAGCGGATGGTGGTCATCCAGGTTTGGGCGGCGCGGCCAAAGAGGCCGGCAAATTTTTCGAGCGACTGGCCGAGGATGGCATTTGCTTTGAGTTTCAAGATGCGCTCTGCCGATAAGTTGATAAAGTTAATGCGGTTCAACGGATCAGTCACCAATACGCCATCGGCAACCGCTTCGAGAATAGCCTGCCGACGGCTGGCCTCCACTTGTTCGGCACGCACCATGGCACCCAACCGCTCTGCCTGGTCACGAATGAGTTCGTAGAGTTTGGCGTTGTTAATCGCAACCGAGACCTGCAAGCCAATTGCTTGAACGAGATTGACATGTTCTTGGGTGAAATAGCCAGTTTGTCGATGGAAGACCATGATGACGCCAATCACGTCTTCGCCGACAATCAACGGGGCAGCGATGGCGCTGCGATGACTATCCCGACTGAGAGGAATTTTCTTCCAGCGAGGGTCTTTGGTCAAATCTTCGATACAAACACTCTGACGATTTTGAATTACCCAGCCAGCGAGACCTTCGCCGATTTTTAGGGGTGTCGGACGACTTCCTTCTGTCATCACAGGGGTAACATAGCCATAACCTGCGCGATAATGCAAGGTATTGTCTTTCTCATCTACCAGGAGGATACTGCCCTGTTCTGCGCCGATGGCATCGTTGAGCAAAGCCAGCGTGCGGTTAAGAGCGCGGTCAAGGTCAAGGGTAGAAGCAGCCTCGGTCAGAATGCGAAGTAATGTCTCAGTGTTCCGCTGTTCGCGCGCCAGTTCTGCGGTTCGTTCAATGACTCGTTGTTCGAGTTCTTCTGCTAAGCGGCGTGTTTCAGCCAGGAGGCGGGCATTTTGAATAGCCACGGCTGCCTGGTTGGCCAGTGTGCTGAGAATCTGCTGGTCATCTTCTGTATAGGCATTCGGGCGGTAACTTTGCACTGAAAGCATGCCAATTGCCCGTCCGGCAAGAGTGATAGGAACGGCAAGGATAGAACGCGGCACCGCCTCGCCGAAGTTAAGGCCGCCTGTTTCAGTCAGTGCTGTATCGGAAATAAGCAATGGTTGGCCTGATTGAATCACCCGACCACTCAGTCCCTCGCTGCCACGAACGCGCGTGTCAGGACTGCGCCCATTAGGGTCAAGTAAATAGACACCTTCGATTTCGTCATGTTCTTCATCCAGGAGAGAAATCACGAAAGACTCAACAGTCATCAACTGGCTGGCTGCCCGGTGAAGAGCCTGGTAAATTTCTTCCGGGTCAAGGCTTAAACCGATTTCGTAAGAGGCACGGTTAATGATAGCCAGTTGCTCGGCACGGGTAAGCGTGGCATGATAGAGGCGTGCGCTTTCCAGAGCAATGGCAGCCTGGTTACAGATGGTGCGCCCTAATTCAATTTCAGAGGGGGAGGAACGATAGCCAGGCGGTAAGTGCAAGAAAGCGAGGGCGCGGAGAGTAGTACCAGCAACAAGTGGCAAAATGAGTAAAGAAGTAGTGTCTGCGAGGTAGTCCAGGAGCGGTTGTAAATCTGGTTCGCGCTGGACGTCATCTGTGCTAAAAATGCCCAATGACTCTTTCAAACGGTTAAAAACAGGTGCAGGTGGCAAGGGTTGCTGCGGAATGGCCAGATTCACAGGTGTGACTGTGCTTAAAATGGGATTTCCCAAGCGGTCAAGGGTCACAATCGAGACCTTGAACGCCGAGAGGGCTTGCTGGAGTTCACGAGCCGTCAAGTATAGAATCTGGCTTTCATCCAGGGAACCGCTTAATTCTGAAGAGAGGGTGTTGAGTAATGCCAGGCGTTGAGAGCGTTCATCCAGTTCCGCAGCGCGGCGTACACTCTCCTCATAGAGTTTTGCGTTTTCCAGGGCTACGGCTGCCTGGCTGGCAAAGGTGGAGACCAGTTGGGTTAATTCAAAAGAATAGAAATTCGGCTCTTTTTTCTCGAGAGCAATAACGCCAATTAAATCGCCCTTTGACACCATCGGAACTCCCAACCAGGAAAGGCGGTCAGGTTCAACCAGGGTAGGGAAGCGCGGGTCACGCCGGATATCCCCGACCACAATTGCCTCAGAGGTGCGATTCATTTCTGCCAGCAGAAGGGAGTCTTCAATTGAAACGCTCAGGCCAAGCCGCTCTTCGTTATCTGGGAAGCCACGTGCAGCGGCCACTGTCATCTGATCGCCTTCGCGCAGCCAGAGAATCGCTGTATCAAATGGCAACAATTGCGCCAGGTGATCTAACAATTGACCGGTCAGTTCATCAGATTTCAAGGTGGCAGCCATCTTGCTGGAGGCAAAGGTAAGCGCCTGTAACTGTTCCGTGCGTTCTTGCGAAGCCTGCATCAGGCGAACGTTTTCGATGGAGAGTGCTACCTGCTGACACAGGGACATGAGCAACACTTCATCGTCTTTTGTAAAGGCAGCCGGCGTGTTGAAGTTATCCAGCACCATCACGCCCAACAGGTTGTCGCCAGTTTGAATGGGAATGAGAATGCTGGAAACCGGCAAACGACCAGCCGTCGCCTCGCGATAACGGATCAAGAAGTCAGCCGGGAGGGTATAGTCACGAGCGAAACTGAGTTCATCCACCCGTCGCGGCTTGCGCGCCAGGAAAACCTGCCCCGGCAACGATTCGCCCGGTAGATAGGTGATTTGCATCATGCTATCTACGTTTGCGTATCCTTGTGCAGCACGCGGAATCAGCAAACCATCCGCCGGGTTGAAGAGCAAGACAACCCCAGCCTGGGCATTGGTTACTACTTTCAGGGCGTTTTCCAGTAAGGCGCTGAGAATCCCCTCGGTATCAAGGTTGCTGAGTTCATTGCTGAAGTCGAGTAAGATTTTGACTTCTCGCAAGCGGCGACGCATCTCGGTCAGCAAGCTGATTTCTTGCAAGGTGATCGAAACCTGGCGAGAGATTTGAGAATAAATTTGCCGGTCTTCTTCTGTAAGCGGTGGCAACGGTGCGGTACTGACTGCCAAAACGCCTGCTACCGGTTTTTCGTTGAGGAAAAGGGGAAGGCAAACAAACGATTTCGCCCTGAGGCTGCTCAAAAGAGAAGTTTCTCGCCAGGTCTCATCCTGGTCAAGGTTAGGCACCAGTAGAGTTTCACCTGTTTGTAAAGAATGGCGCAGGGGGTTGCGCTGGCCGAATAAAGCGTCCACATTAACCCCGCGCGGGATGTTGCCAAATGCCTGGAGCAGGCGCGGCCCCTCGACTGTGTTCTCGGCCACGAAAGAAGCGCTCATATCGAGGCGAGTCAAAACTTCTCGCCCAAGAGCAATCAGCATCGAGTTCGCATCAACCTGACGGTTGACAGTCTCAGTGATTTCCAGGCCAGCGCGAATACGGCGAGCACGGCGCTCCAATTGACGAATGGCGACCATCTGCTCGAGGTCCTTGTGCAACAAGGCCGGCAAATGGCTCTGGCTAAAAGCGAGCAATTGTTGCTGCCGCTCGAGGCTGGTAGACAGTCGCTCCACCTGAGCCTGATACGCAGCAATGCGCTGTTTACTTTGGATAATCAACGCCGCCTGCGTAACAAAAATTTCGATGGTTTCAAGTGTTAAGCGATTCGGACGTTTTCCATCGCGAGGGGCATCAAGACTAACCAGGCCAATTGGATTGCCTTCGGTATCCGTTACGGGATAAAGCAAAACATCCTCTTGATGCCAGGCATCTTGGGAAGTGCCGGACGAGGTCTCCGCCAGTTTGACAATTTGTAAATCTCCAGAGATCAGAGGACGTTTGTTGTAGGGAATAAAGTACCCTTGCCCTACTTTAAACTCAGGTTTGAGCAATTGTGCAACACTCGCCCACGGTTGTTGATGTGATTTCAGCAACTGGAGAGTTTCGAGAGGCATGCCAACGCCTGCCACGCGACGCTGCATCATTGTCTCTGGGTCAACAATGCTCATCAAGACAGCCTGGAAGGGTGTGGCCTCCTGAATGCCGTAAGCGAGCGCTTCCAGAGCCTGCTCCAGCGGCAGGTCTGCCACCAAAGCCGAGGTCGTTTCAAGTAATTTCGAAAGGATCTGCGCACGACGGCTGAGCAACTCGTTACGCTGGACCTGTTCCTGGTAACGTTGAGCATTGCCCAACGCAATAGCAGCCTGAATTGCCAGCACCTGAATAATCTCAACCGAGGTCTGATCGAAACGCTCTGGCACATAAGAATGCAGGTGAATTAAGCCCGCTTTACTTTGTTGATACGCAATCGGCACAACCAGCGCAGAGCGAACGCCATCGTGCGAAGGTTGATATTCGCTGTTTGAATAATCGGTGACCAGGATCGCTTCTCCACTTTCAATAGCCTTTTGTTCAATGGGCAGAAGCGAGGAAGATGGGGTATCTCCTAAATAAAAGGCGACTTTATAAGAAGATGGGACATTGATGTCGAAAAGCAAGAGCGTACCACAATCAGCGCGTGTCGTTCGCACCGCCTCATCATAGACCACCTTGAGGAGGTAGTTCGAGTCCATGGTGGTGTTGAGTTCACGACTGATGCGGGTCAGGGCAGTTAACTGATCAATGCGGCGGCGCAATATCTCATCAGTCTGTCCGCTGAGAGCCGCTTTTTCCATCAAAGAAGCCGCTTGTCCGGCAGCGGTCGAAACGACTTGCAGGTCGGCGGGGCTGAAATGTTCACTATTCTTTGCTGCCAGGATAAATTCCCCCATGCTGCGATCCCGCACGATCAAAGGAATAGCCATGAGCGAATGCACATCAAGCGCCCTGGCCAGAGATTTGTAGATCGCAGGCGCCAGAGAATCAGTTTCAATATCTCCAAAGAGAAGTGGGCGGTGAGCAACAGTAACTGTTTGAGGAAAGCGCACATCATCTTGCAAAAGCGCTTTGACTTCGGGAAACAAATCCCCCGAGAGCCCAAAAAGAGATGGCTCGTGAGGACGCAAAATTCCACGGGCTTCATCCAAAAGAGCAGCAATACCCACCTCAGCATTGAGGAGACGACCAAGTTCTTGCACAGTGTAGCGCAAGAACTCGTCCACCGTGGCAGAGGAAATCGCCAGGCTGGCAATGCGGCGCAATGTCTCCAGCCGTTGTGTGCGCTGGCGAGTCTGTTGCATCAGGAGGACGTTATCAATAATTGATGCCGCCTGACCAGCAACAATGTTGAGCAAGCGCATTTCTTCGGCTGAAAATGCATCCTCGGGGCGAAGGTGATTCGCAATTTGAAAATAACCTAACAGACGACCAGCCGCTACGAGGGGAACCAGCACCGAATCACGCAACGAGGCAGCCCGTGAGTAGTCCTGAAAACCCAATTGATGCCAGGTCTCGTCTTCCATGGCATTCTGGGTGATCAGGATTTCCTGGTTGAGGAAACGCTCCTCCAGCAAACTGCCCACCGGCACAGGGACACGATAAAGATTGACAGCCTGAGCAGGCATCCCGAGAAAAGGAACCTGTGCTTCCAGAACACGCCGTCCCTCGTTATACAGCAGAAAACCAAGCATCTGGACCTCAAACAGAGGAGCGATATTTTTTACCAGACGCGGGAATAATTCAGTTGGATCAGTCAATTCACCCAGTAAGCGCGCCAGATCATTTAAGCCGCTTACTTCTTTGGCATGATGTTTTTGCTGATCAAACAAGATCGCATTGCGCAATGCCACCGCAGCCGGGACAGAGATGAGTTGCAGGACTTCAAAATCTTCACGCGAATAAGCGTCTGCCCCGGTAAGAGCCACTTCCAGTGTCCCGACGAACAATTTTCCAACCATCAGCGGCAAGCCAATGTAGGAACGAAAACCGGTCTGTTCAGCAAGTTGCCGTAAAGTTTGGTCACGTGCCTCTGCCGTATCAGGCAAGTAAATAGGCTTGTGCTTTTCAACCAGGAGAGCAGAATAGCCAGTCGGGGGCTGGAAAATGCTCTTTTCAAGCCGGTGAGTGGAGCGAGGTCCCGCCACGAGACGATAAGGGGTAAGTTTTTGCTGTTCAGGATGCCACAGTTTGAGTTCCAAAACATCTACTGGAACCAGGCGTTCCAGGCTTTCCAAGATAGCCCGAATTGTCGGCTGGAGTTCTATTTGGGTGGAAACAGAATGATTGAATTCAGACAGAATCTTGAGTGCAGAACTTGCGCCCTCGCCAGTTGCTCCTCCGAGCATCATCTCGATGCGATTCATCGTAATCAGCAAAGACGGTGCCGATCCAGGAATCGAATAAGAGGCGCATTCAAGAGGTTGTCCGTTGAGGGAAAAGCGGCCTTTATATTCAGAAGCACACAATTTGAGAAATTCGCTGGCAGGACGAATCCGGGAGGCCAGAATTTCAAGATTCGGTGACTCCCCTTCCAACAGGTTAAACCATTCGCGGGCTACTCCATTGATGTACTCTATCCGTCCTCCTCGCTGGACGATCAGGATGCCCTTTTGACTCGTCTCCTGCTCTTCCACAGAGCGTTCTGTTTTACGATCAGTCGTGGAAAAAGTTGGCTGAACACTCCGCCTCGTGGGTATGAAACGCAAAATTGCCCATACCAGAGCAAAAGCAATTCCCCCCATAAGCAGAATGAGGAAACCCAGCAACGGTGTATCAGCCATACCGAGAAAAATTATTTTAGAGACACTCCTGGAATATCTTGCCGACGAACTTCGGCAGCAAGTTCCGTAATTTCGCGAATATCAGCAAAAACTTGCTGGCGTGGGGTAACAATCCCAATCGAGAGACTCATCAAGGGGGTCTTTTCAGGACGGCCTTCGGGGTCAGTGGCCATAATAAATCCCTGCTGACGGTCAATAAAATTGTAGTGGGTTTGCACTTCTTCGACAAAGCGTTCCTTTAAGCGCTTGCGAATCGGTTCAGCCATTTCTTCTTTGGTGATAATGACAAAGTTATCGCCACCAGCATGCCCGATGAAATCGCCTGGTGTACCCAGTTCGTCCACCACTTCGCCCATCAGCATCGCTGCAAAACGCAGCACATCATCACCTGCCACAAAGCCATAGACATCGCGGAATTGCTCAAAGTAATTAATACGGATGTCCATAAACGCCCACCCCGTCTGGCGGATGGTCAAGCGCAATTGCTCCTCAATCAAACGACCAGCGGGCAGGCCGGAACGCGGGTCAGTGAGCGCTTCACGCTCCGAGCGACGAATGGCGCCCTGGACGCGCAATTTCAATTCCTCAATGTCGAAAGGCTTGGTAATATAATCATCTGCACCTAACTCAAGCCCTTGCAACTTGTCACTCCGCTCATCTTTTTGAGTGAGAAAAATGACCGGAATGTGGCTGGTACGGGTGTTCTGGCGCAACGTACGGCAGACCTCATAACCGTCAATATCTGGAAGCATGATATCCAGGATGATAAGATGAGGGAGTATTTGACGTGTCTTTTCCAGTGCGTCTGAACCTCGCGGTGCGACATCCACATCATAGCCCAGGCCACTGAAGTAAATCTTGAGCATGTTTGAGATGTCAGTGTCATCTTCAACCACCAACAGGCGTGCTTTTCCCATAGAGCCTCCCGTTCAACTACGGTTTCGCGCCATTCTAGCGCGCGTGCGAATAGATTCTATTTGTTCTGCTGTTACTTCACGCTCAAAAGAGCGAAAACCACTCAACCGGAAACCATGCTTTTCAGCAATGGTAGTAATTTCATCAACTTGTTGGCGAGTGATATTTTTACCTAACGTAAAATCTTCAAAGCGGCCTTCGAGCGCCAGGGCTATCGTTTCCGCCATACACGCATACGCCTTTCCAGGAGGAAAACCAAAGTCAAAGTGAAAGTCTACAGGCCCGGGCACGTCCACCATGCCACCATCAATCACTAATATATCATTTCTACTTTCTGCCACCATTGCAGAAACATCACGAGGTCGGGCCACATCACACACCACACAACCAGGACGCAACACTTCGGGTTGAATGACATCGTGAATAGCACTGGTCACTGTCAAAATCAACTCAGCCTCTTTCAAACTGTCCAATGAGGTGCTGGTAACCACTTCGCCATACGCCTGGACCTCAAGCCTGGCGCGCAATTCCTCAAGCATCTCCTTGCGCCGACCAATGAGCAACAACCGACCGGCATCATCGGCCAACAACTCCGCACAGACTCTGCCAATCGAGCCGGTTGCGCCGACCACAGCAACGGTGGCTTTTTCAATAGGAATTTCCATCACCCGCGCCGCTTCTCGCACAGCCTGTACAGCAATCGAGACAGTGTACGAGTCGCCTGTAGTTACAGGAATATCAAGAGCGCGCGCAATGCTCAGCCCGGCATCGCCGACCACCGAAGTAAATGCACCTAAACCGAGAATCTTTGCTCCCAGTTTTTCAGCAAGGTGCCCAACCTGAATAATCTTACGATAAACTTGCCATTCTGGCAACTCCAGCATGCGCCGAGGTGTATAAGGACAGGCAAGAAACCAACCCTTTACTTCTTTTCCGGTGGCTTGCGACGTAATGCCAGTAATCTCTGAAATATAAATCGGAGGAAAAAAAGTAGAGAAGAAGTCTATTTGCCGCTCCGTCAAAATCTTTCCCAGTAAAGGGTACTTGCGGCTTACATCTCGCTTTGGATCAATAGGGTGAATAACAAATGCAAATGTATCCACAACAACCTATTCTCTCAAGTCAAATCAAACGAGTAAGCGCTTATATTGATAGCAAAATCAATACCAAAGGAGGGCTTACCAGGAAGTCATCTCCTGTTCACCCTCACGCGGGTAAAGGCGAGGGTGTTTGCTGGCATCCTTGAGTTTGTGATGGTCGCTGTCTTCATAACGAATATCGCGATCAATCACACGGCGGTCTTTTGAGGCAAACAGGACAACATCTGACTCGATGGTACGCGCCGGGAAGATAATCATCCCCGAACCGATACGGCAATTATGCCCCACACACCCACCCAGTACGGGACGATTGGCAGGCGCCAGACGATCATGCCCATCCAACGCTTTGATCGGTGAAGGAATGAGATTGTAGTCTGTAAACGTATTGCCTGCCCCAATAAAGGTATTCCGCCCGATAACACACATCTGCAGACAAGTGTTTTGCGCCACCATACCATTCTCCATGATAGTCGTCATGAAGAGGGAAGCACGGAAAGGCAAAAACGTTCCATCCCCCACGACAGAAAGCATCAACTGGCAATCCTGAGAAATGTTGACATTATTGCCAATAATGCAATTCTCAATCACGGCACCGGCGTTGATCGTGACATTATCACCAATCGTCGTCGGGCCATGAATTACAGCCGTTGGGTCAATGACACAATTTTTGCCAATTTTCACCAGCCCTGAACACTCAAGCAACTGGCGTCCCTCGTAAATCGCACGTGCCAGCAAACTAAGTTTGAACAAGAGATCCTTTTTCAGGCGCTCCTCAAAGCGTGCCCCTCGGGCAAATAAGCCAAAAACGGCATCGGCAATAAAGATGTGGGTCCAGGCATCAATAGCAAGAAGTGCTCGCAGTGGCACCTGAAAAACAAGGTCTCCACTTTCGCTGGCCATATAAGTTGGCACATGATAGTAGCCAATTTCACGCGCTTGTAAGTCAATCACTAACGGTTCTACATCGGCTTCGGGGCCATGGGGGTAATACCAGAGATCAGCATAATACAAATTGCCCGCAGGAGTATAGGAAACTGACAGCGGCAGGGCATGTTCGCGAAAAGCCGCATCGTCTAAGGAAAAAGCCGCCCGGACAGCCCCTCCGTGCGCTTTGGCCTGCTTGATAAATTCAGCCATATACTCTTTATCAAAAAACAGATTATCTCGATAGACAATCATCGGCTCACGCGTGACTGGCAAAGGTTCTCCTGGCTGGAGTTCAATCTCACCATCCACGTAAGGCGCAAGCACTTCACGTTGATTGAGCCATAATGGTACATTTTGTATGCGCAAGTCACGCGCTGGTTCATTAAAGGGTGGAATACGGCGAGGAGCAGGCAAAATCACTTTTTTCATAGTTCTCAACTCATTGGGGTCTGATCAATCACAATTGTACACGCACTATCTCCACATGCAATACAAGTTTTTTCTTCCACCTGAAAATACTTGCCTCCACTCACCCAATACAACGCTTCTTGAATCAAGCCAACAGCCAGAGAACAAACCGGGCCATCAGTATGTCTCCCCCAACAAAGAGGGCAACGCTCAATGTGCCAGTAAATATTGTGTGCGTCACTTTCCAGACGGACATGCTGGTCAGTAAAATTATTAAAAAGGGCAGCAAAAGCGAGACTTCCCTTCTGTAAACGCGCAGAGAGGGGAAGCAGTCGAAAGGCCACATCCGCCAGACCAAGTTCGGAACCAAATTCCCGCAGGCCATACTTAAAGCATGCCCGTCCCACACGCAAAGCCAGGCCGCGTCCTGCCCGAGGACCGTAAGCTTGCTCCAGGCCCTCTTGCAAGGCGCTAATATGAGCAAAGGGAATGCTTAAGTCCGGTGTGTCCGGAGGAAATTTACCAATATACCCAGAAAGATGGGCCAGGTTTAGTACAGCATTGACCCCCACCCGCCCAAGAACTTCTTCCATAGCCAACAAGATAATGCGCCCCATCCGATTTGGATAGTGAAATTCAGGCGCAGTCATCATTCACCTGGATCGTGATCGAGGAAATCTTTTAATTTTTGAATAAAAGTGTCCGGCTCATCGAGCATGATAAAGTGCCCGGCATGGGGGAAACGCTCGATGCGCGCTGAAGGAATACCGGCTTTCAACGGTTGCCACTGCCTGGGATGAACAATATTGTCTTTGTCGCCATACATCCCCATCGTAGGCACGTTGACATGAGATAACAGGGGACGCAAATCAGTTTGTCTCAAAGAAGCAATGCTCAGGAGGAATGACTCCAAGGTGGTACGAGACAAATCTTTATCCATCATATCTGGGAAACGCGGATCGCGACAGATCAAAGGCGAAGCAATCCGCATTCCTAAGCGGAAAACATTCATCATGTTAAAAAGCAAAACAGCAATTGGCCGCCGACCAGCGAGTTTAAGAGGAAGAGCGAGTGAAGACCCGGCAATGGGGGAACCAATCACCACCACCTTACTGACTCGGTGGGGATATTGAATTGCAACAGAAAGGCTCACCGTTCCCCCCATGCTATGCCCAACCAACGGCGCCTGCTGAATACCCAGCCGCTCCATGAATTGATCAACCAGACTGACAAAATCCTGAACTGCATACGTATCACGTTTTTTGCCTGATTCACCAAATCCCCAAAAATCTAACGCATAAGTACGGTAATATAACCCGAGGTAAGACATCGTCTCTTGCCAAAGGCCCCACGAGCCCAGCCACCCGTGCAACAGGATAACGGGGCGCCCGCGACCATATACCTCGTAATGCACAATGCCCTGGTCGGTAGTAATAGAAGACACAGTCGCTCAACCACGAGAGGAGGATGTCCTATTTTCCTCGCTCCATTTCAGCAAGAATACTGTACAGCAGTTCCAGCAAGACTGATTTAACCGAATCTCGATTCGTTGCTACGCACGGAAGAAATTTCACACTCGGATCAAGGCGCAATACATGGCGCATGTCTTCAGGATCCCAGGCATCTTTTTTATCTTGTTTGTTTGCTGCCACAACGTAGGGGGTAGGAGCATACGCACGAAATGTCTCCAGGATAGACCGCGCCTCGCGAAACGTTTCGGGCCGGGTGCTATCTACCATCACAATGAACCCCAGCATGCCTTCAGACAAAATTTCCCACATGAAATCAAAACGCTTTTGCCCAGGCGTGCCAAAGAGGTACAGCACCAGGTCATCATCCACCGTAATGCGACCGAAATCCATGGCCACGGTAGTCGCTTCCTTGACGGCTTTCTCCGTAGCCGAAGAAATCTTCCGCTCTGTCGAAACAACATCAATCTCGCTGACCGAACGGATAAACTCCGTCTTACCGGCGTTAAAAGGGCCTGTTACAACCATTTTTACCGTTTGCATGAGTCCTACCTCAACAAAATTATAACGAACGAATTCGAGTAATCAAGCGATTGACAATAGACTTTTGTTCGTCCTTGTCTTCCGTCGGGAAGGCACGCATCGGAGGAGGAGATACCCCCTCAGGACGACAAATTTCCACCAAGCCGGCCTGCAAAAGGCCATAGACAATCCGACGAATTTCAAGGTCATTCATCTTCGTTGCAGCAGCAATTTGCCTGATTGTATTCTTGGGATTGACATAAGAAACAACCCGCCATTCTTCTACGCTTAGATTCACATTGCGTAAATTGACTCCTGGCCGATCCGTAAATTTTAATGCCATATCCAGGCTGGGAATTTCATCTTGCAACTGTTCCCATTCCCGCAGCTGACGCGAACCCTCAATGATCAGGTTCTCCAGGTCCAAACGCACCCAAATCCGATGTTCAGGTGGAAGAACATCGTTTTCAAAATGAAAGGTACCTTCCACCCAGGTAAAAAGCCGCTGGACAATATCAGCAAAATAGAGTTGTAACTGCGTTAAGATTTCCTCTTTCGTCAGATAACCTGCATTAATCAGCAACAAACCCAATTCTTTATCCGATATATTCCCGGCTCGCTGTTGAATAGCCTTATACTGGCCAGCAGAAAGTTTATTGGCTTTATAGAGAATTGAAGCCAATCCCTCAGGCATTTTCCCAACCTGGGCGTAAGCAAGTTTCCCATCACGGAATGAAACTTGCGCCGTATCATTAGGCCCCTCAATGAAAAGCGTCCCTGTCTTACGCGCCAGGTTAATCAAATTCAGCAATTGGGTAATTGTGAAATCTCTTAAGTTTCCTCGAAGTGCCATGTTAACTCGAG
>Ga0138355_1063992_pt1 | contig 15512 bp, 10 predicted proteins | sample YNPNP_1300MetaT_FD_101540 | JGI IMG/M metagenome (GOLD analysis project Ga0138355, IMG submission 101540) | Anoxygenic and chlorotrophic microbial mat microbial communities from Yellowstone National Park, USA - YNP NP_1300 MetaT (Metagenome... ...
ACCTGGTTTCCCCGCGCCCCTGCCGTGCCGGAAGGCTTGGGAGGGCTTTGCCCTCCCGGGAACAACCCTGGGCAGTGGTATACTGAAGGCATGACCACCACTGCCCAGCCGGTGATCCACCTCGTCCGGGCCGGAACGTTGCCCTACGCCACGGCCCTGCAATGGCAGCGCGACCTTGTCGCCGCGCGCTCGGCCGGGCGCATCCCCGACACGCTGCTGCTGTTGGAACATCCCCCCACGATTACGCTGGGCGCGCGCGCCGATCCCGCCCATGTCCTCCTGTCCCCCGACGAACTCCAGCGCCGCGGTGTGGCCGTGGTGGCCAGCGATCGCGGCGGGGACGTGACCTATCACGGCCCCGGGCAACTGGTCGGCTATCCGATCCTCAAACTCTCCCACTACGGGGCGGACCTTGGTCGCTACCTGCGCGGGCTGGAGGAGACCATCATTCGCACCCTGGCGGACTACGGCGTTCCCGGCGAGCGGGCGCCAGGTCTGACCGGGGTGTGGGTCGCGGGAGGACGGGCCAAGATCTGCGCCATCGGCGTCCGGCTGAGCGCTTCGGGCGTCACCTCGCATGGCTTTGCGCTGAACGTCAGCACCGACCTGAGCGGATTCGCCCAGATTGTGCCCTGCGGGATCGCCGATCGCGCCGTCACCTCGCTGGAGCGTCTGCTCGGGTATGCCCCGTCCCTCGACGCGGTGTCCACGACCCTGGTCGGGCACTTCGCGGCGGTCTTTGGTGTGGAGATTCGAACCGAAGATGGGGTACAATGGGAGCGTGAGAGACCGGTGGATGGCTTGCCCCACGATTCTCCAGGCAAGACACGGAGAGAACCGGCTTTCCCATTCCGGCTAGAAACAGATGCTATGGCTGAACTGATTCCCCTCTCGTCCATAGGCGTGGCCGGCGCCTCCGAGCCCGCGCCGCGACCACGGCGCCCGGAATGGCTGAAGGCCCGCGCGCCCTCCGGCGCGAACTACGCCGATGTGCACCGCCTCATGCGCGAAAAGGGCCTGCATACGGTATGCGAGGAGGCCCGCTGCCCCAATATCGGCGAATGCTGGAACCACCGCACCGCGACGTTCCTGCTCCTGGGGGACATCTGCACCCGCGGCTGCCGCTACTGCGCGATCGGCAAGGGCAAGCCCGGGCCGATTGACGAGACTGAGCCGGAACGGGTCGCGGAGTCGGTGGCTCACCTGCAATTGCGCTTCGCCGTGCTCACCTCGGTCAACCGCGATGACGCGCCCGATGGAGGCGCGCACATTTTCGCCCGCACCATTAGCCTGATCCGCGAGCGCGTGCCTGAGTGTAGCGTCGAGGTGCTGATCCCCGATTTCGACGGCAACTGGGACGCCCTCCAGATGGTGCTGGACGCCCGTCCTGATGTGCTGAACCACAATATCGAGACCGTGCCGCGGCTCTTCCGGCGCTTCCGCCCCCGCGCCCGCTTCGAGCAGAGCCTGGAACTGTTGGCCCGCACCCGCGCCTTCGATCCGCGTCTGGTGACCAAGAGCGGGATGATGGTCGGCGCCGGCGAGACCAACGCCGAGGTGCTCGAGGTGCTCGACGCCCTGCGCGCGGTTGATGTCAATGTGGTAACCATCGGGCAGTACCTGGCCCCCGACGCGAGTTACTGGCCGGTGGATCGCTACGTGACGCCGGAGGAGTTCGCCCACTTTCGGGTCGAAGGTTTGCGTCGTGGCTTTCGCCACGTGGAGAGCGGTCCCCTGGTGCGGTCGAGTTACCATGCCCATCTCCACGTGGGAGCGCCGCAGCACTGATACCATGACGGTACCGTTGGCGAGGCCTGGGGAGACCTGACCTCGCCGCGACCCCCTTCCGCCTGCGGCGGCAGACGCGCGTGGTCACATGTCCCCTGAGAGCGAGGGTGGAATTTCCCCGGCGCTGAGCGCGGTAGTGTATCATCTTCTTGGGAGGGCCTGGCCCTCCCATTTTCTCGTTTATATAATCAGATGTCCATGCGGCTCCGCCGCACAACGCCGCAATGAACATACGGTTGTTCCTGGGAGGGCGCAGCCCTCCCAGACCCTCCCGCGGGTGGGGGCATGGGGAAACCCGGTTTCCCCATGCCCTTGCGGGGCGGGGGCGTGGGGAAACCCGGTTTCCCCACGCCCCTCTTCGAGAGCCTATGTTCACGTTAGGAGTTATGCGGTCGCCTCCCGACAGGGAGCAGGCAGGGCCGCAGGCCCTCCCCGAACCGTTCGTTTCTCGTTCCCCGCCCGCGGCGGGTGCGCTGTGGGCGTCTCGCCGGGCATCCTGGGGGCATCCTGGCCGCCGCGGGCGCGGAAGCAGGGTATGCGGGGAGGTGTAGCCTACCCGCACCCCTCCACCCCGTAACGCCTTTGTTATATAGTGGACGTAGGGGTATGGGGAAACCCGGTTTCCCCATACCCCTGCCCACGAGAGGACGCCGGCGGCTCCACGCCCGTTGGAGGGGGGTGGGGGGACGGCTTGCTCCACACCGGTCTGCTGGAAGCTCATCATAATCGGGAAGAAGGCATATGCTCCCAACCATTCCACGTTCATTCAGAGCGCTCACCCTCATTGCCCTGGCTCTGCTCCTGCTGGTCTCGGGTGGGCCGGCCCGCGCCGATGAACAGGACGAGGCGCCGCCGGTTGCGCCGGTGGAGCAGATTATCGTGCGCTTCCCGCCCTCCGACGGCGCCGCCCCCCAGGCTGTTCCCGGCCCCGCGCAGGCCACCGCGCAGTTGAGCGCGCTGGCCGTCACACCGCTGGAGTATGTGCGCACCCTGGCCGATGGCGCACATGTGCTGCGCCTGCCCGAACCGCTCCCGCTCGAGGAGGCCCGGCGCCTCGCAGAGCGCCTGGCTGCCGCATCGGGAGCAGCGTATGTCGAACCCGACCTGATCTTCTTCCCGGCCCTGGTTCCAGGGGACCCGTTGTACAGCGGCGCGCAGTGGAACCTTCAAACCGTCACCAGCGCCCGGTACGGCGCCAATTTTCCCGATGCCTGGATGATTACCACCGGCAATCCGGCGATCGTCGGCGCCATCCTTGACACCGGCGGCCTCCTCACGCACGAGGACCTGGCCGGGCGCACCCCGCCGGGCAACCCTGGCTACGACTTTATTTCGACCCTGTTCAACGCCAATGACGGCGATGGGCGCGACCCCGACCCGAGTGATCCCGGCGACTGGGTGAGCGCGGCCGGGGCGACAGGCGGTTGCCCGGCAACGCCGAGTAGCTGGCATGGCTCACACGTGGCGGGCATTTTCGGCGCCCGGGTCAACAATAACCGCGGCATTGCCGGCGCCGTCTGGGATGCACCGCTGCTCGTGGTGCGCGTGCTGGGCAAGTGCGGGGGCAGCCTGAGCGACGTTGCCGACGCAATGCGCTGGGCAGCCGGTCTGCCCGTGCCGGGCGTGCCGAACAATCCTACCCCGGCGCGGGTGCTCAATCTGAGCCTCGGCGCCTCGGGCAGCGCCTGCCCGACAACGATGCAGAACGCCATCAACGCCGTGAACCAGGCCGGCGCGATGGTCGTGGTCGCAGCCGGCAACGCCAATGCATCGGCCTCGGGCATGACCCCCGCCAATTGCGCCGGCGTAGTGGTCGTGGCCGCCTCGACGCGCTCCGGCGACCGGGCGCCCTACAGCAACTACGGTCCGCTGGTCACCCTCGCCGCGCCAGGCGGCGACAGCGCCGCCGCGGTGGTTTCGACGGTCAATAGCAGCGCGACCGCGCCATCGCCGACCGGCGACAGCTACGCCGGCTATCGTGGCACGAGCATGGCTACGCCCCATGTAGCGGCGGCGATCAGTCTGATGCTCTCGGCCAATCCCGAGTTGAGCCGCTCCGAGGCGCTGGAGATCCTGCGAAATACGGTCACTCCCTTTCCCGCCGGCAGCGGATGCATTGACCGCTGTGGCGCGGGCATACTCAACGCCGGCGCAGCGGTCGAAGAGGCCGCCCGTCGCGTGCGCCGGCTCAGCTTCGCCGATGAGCCGCGGGTGGTGGCCGAGGGGGAAGAGATAACGATCGGCCTGGCCCTGAACCTCGCCAGTAATCAGGAGGTGTCCGTGCCCTACAGCGTGAGCGGCACGGCGAGCCAGGCCGATCACAGCCTGCGCCCCGGCAGGATCGTCTTCGCCCCGGGGGCGCGTTCCACGACCCTGCGCTTCAGTATCGAGCGCGATGCCGAACGCGATCCCGGTGAAACGCTTACCATCACCCTCGGTGACCCGGAGCGCGCGACTCTCGCCGGGCCATCCAGCCTGACCTTGATCATTCAGGACACGACGGCGCCGGGCCGTCTGGCACTGAGCGCCGATACACTGGACTTCGGCCCGCACCCGCTGGGAACCGCCGACACGCTCCCGGTCATGGTCGCGAACGGGGGCGGCGCGCCGATTGAGGTGACGCGGATCGACGTCGAGGGGAGCTTTGCGCGCCGCGGGGGTACCTGCCCTGCTGCGTTCCCGTTCAGCCTGGCGCCGGGAGAGAGTTGTACGCTGTTGATCGCTTTTACGCCGACCACGATGGGGGTGTCCCGCGGGCGGGTGGCGCTGGCGATGGCGGAAGGCGAAAGCGCAAGCATCGCGCTCCAGGGTAGCGGGATCGCCGCGCGGGTTGTTCTGCCGCTGGTGCGGCAGTAGGCCTGGCGCGGTTTTGGCGTTCACATCTCCCGCCAGATGCGGAGCCGGGGAAACCTGGTTTCCCCAGACTCCTGCCTGAGGGCTTGGCCCTCCCAAACCCTTCCGCGGGCGGGGGTGTGGGGAAAGCCCGGTTTCCCCAACGTCAGGCCCCATGCGCGGGGCGCACACCGCCCGCTGCACATGGCCTGGAAGCGCGGGCGTCCCGCCCGCGTCGCGGCTCCGCGGGCACGGTGACGGCCCCCTCGCTGACCCTCCCCCGCCGGGGGCGGGCACCCGGCTCCTCCCCCCAGCGGGGGGAGGCTGGGAGGGGGGCTGAACGCGGCGATTGACAGGCGCCCTGGCATCGTGTTACCATCCACGCAAGTGTCTTACCTAAATGTACAGGAGTTACGCGGTCGCCTTCCGGCGGGGAGGGGTGGAGGGCCGCAGGCCCTCCACCAACCGGTTGTTGCCCGCCCGCGGCGGGAGGGCCATCGGGGTTGCGCCAGGCCACCTGGCCGCCGCGGGCGGGAACAGGGGTGTGCGGGGAGGCGAAGCCTCCCCGTATACCCCTCCACCGCGTAGGTCCTGTCAATGTCATCGCCGGAAGGCCTCGCCGATGGACTACCCTCTGCCGCTGTGGCCGCACCTGTACCTGTACCCCCCGCTGGCGGCCATTGCGCTCTGGGTGGGGTTGACCCTGGTGGTAGCCGGGTTGAACCGGCGCGGCCCGCTGGCGGGCCGCATCGCCCTGGTGGCGGCGCTGCCGTTGCTGGTGCTGGCGCATCACGAGTTGTGGGCAGTGCGGGCGGACGCAGGGCTTACGGCTGCCTACCGGGGCTTCGTTGCCGGCTCACTGATCTGGGCCTGGCACGAACTGGCATTCTACTGCGGGGCGATCACCGGGCCGTGGCGCAAGCCGTGCCCGCCCGCGGCGCGCGGTTTTGCGCGCTTCGGCTACGCCCTGGGCACCCATCTCTACCACGAACTGGCCGTCGTCGCCGAACTGGCGCTGATGGCCTGGTTGCTCTACGACGCCGTGAACTTCGTCGGTCCGCTGGTCTTCATCCTCAGTTGGGGGTTGCAGCACAGCGCCAAGCTGAACGTGCTGCTCGGCGTGCGTTCGCTGAACGTCGCGTTCTTCCCGCCCCACCTGCGCTACCTCGGCAGTTACTGGGCCCGGCGCCCTACCAACTGGTTCTTTGTGCCCTCGGTGTCGGTGGTGACGCTGCTGGCGATCATGCTCTGGCTGGCGGCGCACGCCCACCGCTTCGAGGCCGCGGGGCCGCGTCTGGCGCTGGTCGCCTCGCTGGTGGCGCTGGGGGCGCTGGAGCACTGGTTGCTTGGCCTGCCGGCGCGGCGCCCCGCGACCGTCGCGGCGCGGCAGCCGGTCGAGTAGCCGGGGGTTGGCTGGTACGTGTTCGCATGTCTCCTGGGAGCGCGGGCAAGCTGCCCGCGCTCCCGGCCCAGGTTCACCTCAGACCCCCCATGCGGCTGCGCCGCACCCCGACGGGATGAACATACGATTGTTCCTGGGAGGGCGTAGCCCTCCCAGACCCCCCCGCGGGTGGGGGGATGGGGAAACCGGGTTTCCCCACCCCCCTGCGCGAGGGCTACGCCCTCCCAGACCCTCCCGCGGGTGGGGGGATGGGGAAACCGGGTTTCCCCACCCCCCTGCGCAAGGGCTGCGCTCTCCCAAACCCTCCTGCGGGTGGGGGGATGGGGAAACCGGGTTTCCCCACCCCCCTGCGCGAGGGCTACGCCCTCCCAGACCCTCCCACAGGTGGGGGGATGGGGAAACCGGGTTTCCCCATCCCCCCTGCGCGAGGGCTACGCCCTCCCAGACCCTCCTGCGGGTGGGGGGATGGGGAAACCCGGTTTCCCCATGCCCCTGCGGGGCGGGGGCGTGGGGAAACCGGGTTTCCCCCGGGCGGGGGTATGGGGGAACCTGGTTCCCCCATGTTCACGTTAGCACCACCCGTTCGCGCGTAACGCTATCAAGAAACTCCTCGTCCACCTGGGCGCCGCTGCCTGGCCCCTCGGGCACGCTCAGGGTGCTGTCAGGGTTGAGCGCGAAGGGATTGCGCACCACGTCGCGCCGGAAGTAGCGCTCGCTGGCGCTGATGTCGCCTGGCAGCGCGAAGTTCGGCAGGCTGGCCAGGGCCACGTTGGCGGCGCGCCCGATGCCGGTCTCCAGCATGCCCCCGCACCAGACCGGGAGACCGGCTTCGGCGGCCAGATCGTGGATGCGGCGGGCCGCGGTCAGCCCGCCCACGCGGCTGGGTTTGATGTTGATGACGCCACAGGCGCGCAACTCAATCGCCCAGCGGGCGTGCTCCGGCGAGACGATGCTCTCGTCCAGGCAGAGGGGGGTGCGCAGGCGACGCTGGAGCTTCGCGTGGTCAATGATGTCATCGTGGGCCAGGGGCTGCTCGATCAACAGCAGGTCGAAGGCGTCGAGTTGCGCCAGATGGTCGGCGGCGTCGAGGGTGTAGATGCTGTTGGCATCCACCTGGAGGCGCAGGTCGGGCCAGCGCTCGCGGACGGCGCGGGTCGGCTCTATGTCCCATCCTGGCTTGATCTTCAGCTTGACCCGCCGGTAGCCCGCTTCAACATAGCCCCCGACGACGCGGAGCAGCGTGTCAATGTCGGGTTGCACGCCCACGCTCACGCCTACCTCCACCCGCGGGCGAACGCCGCCGAGCATGGCGCTGAGACTGCGCCCTTCCAGGCGCCCCATCAGGTCCCAGACGGCGAACTCGAAGGCCGAGCGGGCCATGCGATTGCCGCGCACGCGGGCGAAGAGGGCGTCCACGTCTTCGGGGCGGCGCAATTCGGCCTCGAGGAGCATGGGGGCCAGGATCTCGCGCCCGATGACCCAGGCGGTGCTCTGGGTCTCTTCGTTGTACCACGGGCCGGCGCCGACCGGCGCCTCCCCCCAGCCGACACTCCCTTCGGCCTCGACGCGGGCAATCATCGCGTGATTGGCCAGTTCGCGCCAGCCGCTGGTCTCAAAGGGCGTGACATACGGCAGTTCGATCCGTCTGAGTTCGATCCGTTCGATACGCATGGTTCACACCTGACGTGAACATAGGCCCTCGAAGAGGGGAATGGGGAAACCCGGTTTCCCCATTCTCCCACCCGCGGGAGGGTCTGGGAGGGCGAAGCCCCTGCCTGGAGGCGGGCCGGCATAGGGGCGGGGTTTCCCCGCCCCTACGCCGCCGGCCCCGGCTTCTCCCACCCGGAGGTTCCCGGGGCGCACCCCTCCCGAGGTGAAAACCGTTCGCAGGATTCTGCCCCCCTCCCAGCCTCCCCCCGCTGGGGGGAGGAGCCGGGTTCCCGCCCCCGGCGGGGAGGGTCAGGGAGGGGGCCGTCACCTTCGTCGAAACGGATTGCCGCTGGAGCAGGGGGATGGGGAAACCCGGTTTCCCCATCCCCCCACCCGCGGGAGGGTTTGGAGGGCGCTGCCCTCCCAGGACAACCTTTGGATCCCCTTGGGGATGCGGACCGGAGGCCCGCGCACCCAGGCCCCCGCACGCCGGAGGGTTTGGGATGGCGCAGCCCTCCCAAGAAAAACCCCTTCTTCACCTTGTTGGTGTGCGGCGCAGCCGTATAGACGGTCACGGCCTGGACCGGGCCAGCGGCAGATGGACGCGCCAGGCCGTTTCGACCAGTTCGATCTCGAACACTCGGGGCCAGAACTTGCCGGTCACGAAGAGCCGGCTGCCGGCGGCGTCGTAGGCGATGCCGTTGAGCACCTCGGGCGGCGAGGGGCCATACTCCCCGGGCGGCAGCAAGGAGCGCAACTGGCTCAGATCCACATAGGCAAGCACCCGCCCCGTTGCCGGATCGATCCTGGCGATCCGATCCGACTGCCAGATATTGGCGAGGACCGCGCCATTCACATACTCCAGTTCATTGAGCCAGGTCACCGGGCCGCGATCATCGCGCACCTCCACCTGGCCGGTGATGGCGAGCGCGCCGGTGCGGGCGGTCGCTTCGGGATCAACAACGTAGAGATTGGCCGTGCCATCGCTCATAATCAGCCGCGCGCCATCGAAGGTCAGGCCCCAACCCTCGACGGGCAGGGCGCGACCGGCCGGGGGGTAGGTAAAGGTTCCCACGCGGTTGAAGGCCCCGCCGGCGTAGGTGTAGATGAAGCCTACGCCGCTGCGCCAGGTCAACTGGAAGATGCGCTCGCCGGCGAGGGCGACCCCCTCGCCGAAATGCTCGCGTTCCAGGTTGAAGATCGCCGCGACCTGCCCGGTGGCCAGATCAACCTTCCGCAGCGACGAAGCTCCATGCAGGCCGGTGCCCTCGTAGAAGCTGGCGTCGTCGAGGTAGACCAGGCCCTGGGTGAAGGCCTGGGGATCGTGCGGGTAACTCCGCGCGACGCGGGCGGTGAGGAGCGGCGCGGCTTCCGCGACGAGGTTCGGCGTCGCGAGCGGCGGTGGGGCGCTGGTGGAGGCAGAGTGCGCCTGCGGGGCCGGGTAGCCCCCTGGCGGTGTTGGTGAGGACACGGCGACTGTCTGCCCGCCATCGGGCAGCGGCGAAGGAGCAGGCGTGGCGGTGCGGGGCGGCGCGCAGCCGGCGGCCAGGGCGATGGCGGCTACCAGCGCCAGCACGCGCGCGAGGGCAATCTGTCGCATCAACGTAGGTCCTCGTTTCCTTCCACCCTGGCATTCTACCCCACTCCGCCGCCGGGGGCAACACGAAGGCGGCCGGAGGCGTAAGACAGGCTTTGTAGGAGATCCATCGTGGGATGAACAAGAAAGAGGGCCGCGCCCTCCCAGACCCTCCCGCGGGCGGGAGTGGTGGAGCGGATGCATTTCTCAATACCCATAAGCGCTTCCTGGTGCACGGAGCGGCAATCTCCAATCCGCAATCGAAAATCAAACATCTACAATGGTAGCCAACGCCCGCGCCCCCCCGCCGGCAACATAGATCCAGAGGTTAACAAACTATTACCTCTGGTGAGCGGAATACGCCCCAGCCGCGTGGCGGGGGCGGTACCATGGTAAAAAGGGCCGCAGTGTAGCCAAAGGAGGCTGCCATGAACGTCACCAATGCCACCCCTCACCATGAGCGCGTGCCTGCCGAGCAAGAGGTGCGCTACTACATGCGAACGCCGGCAGTGACGATCAACATCGCGGCGCCCCTCAGCGATGCCCTCGCACTGATGCGCGAGCACGACATTCGCCGCCTGCCCTGCGTGATCGACACGGGCGAGTTGCGCGGCATCATTACCCAGGGCGATATCCGCGGGGCCGACGTGATGCGTCTCGCCGGCCTTGACCCCCTCGATATCGCCGAAGCCCTGCGGAACGTCAAGGTCTACGAAGTGATGACCGAGCACCCGATCAGCATTTCGCCGGAGACGGGGCTACGCGAAGCGGCGCTGTTGATGATCGAGAACAAGATCGGCGGGTTGCCGGTGGTGGATGAACACAAGCACGTGGTGGGCATCATCACTGAGAGCGACCTGTTCGAGATCCTGGTCCAGCAACTTGAGCCACGTGAGCCGGAGGCGTAGCCCGCCGCGCAAAGTGGGTGATCAGCTTTTCATCCCGTTGGGGTGGAGCAGGGAAACCGGGTTTCCCCACCCCTCACCCGGTGGGAGGGTTTGGGAGGGCCAGGCCCTCCCAGGAACAGCCTTGTTGCATCCCGTTGGCTTGGAGCAGAGGGGTGGGGAAACCGGGTTTCCCCACCCCCCGCCCGTAGGAGGGTGTGGGCGGGCGCCGCCCTCGAGCAGGGAGATGGGGAAACCTGGTTTCCCCATCTCCCTGCGGATGCGGGCCGGAGGCCCGCGCACCCAGGCCCCCGCCCGCGGGAGGGTGTGGGCCGGCGTGGCTCTCCCAGGAACGACCTTTTTTCATCCTGGTAGTGTGCGGGGGTAGCGCAAGCCCTCGTTGAGGGAGTGGTATTGGTAAGTGCAGACCCGGACATTGCCAGGTATGCGGTACAGGTAGGGTGGTAAGAGAGCCAGGCGCGGTACAATGTGCGTATGGGCGCGGCCAGGCAGGCTGGCCGCGGCGATGGTCGCGAGGATCGCATGGACGAGCGTGAGCGGGTGCGGCTGACGCGCATGGCTGATTGCGCCGGCTGAGCCTCGAAAATGGGGCCGGGGGCCCTTGCCAACCTGCTGGCCGCGCTGCGTCTGCCTACCAGCCCGCACCTGCTGATCGGGCTGGAGATCAGCGATGACGCGGCCGTCTATCAACTGGACGCGCACACGGCGCTGGTCCAGACGGTGGATTTTTTTCCGCCCATCGTGGACGACCCCTACACCTTCGGCGCCATCGCCGCGGCCAATGCCCTCAGCGATGTGTACGCCATGGGCGGGCGGCCCATTCTGGCCCTGGCGATTGCCGCTTTTCCCGAGGATCTTGATCCGGCGATTGTGGCAGCCATCCTCCAGGGCGGGGCCGACAAGGTGGCCGAGGCCGGCGCGGTAGTGGCCGGGGGCCATACCGTGGTGGACCGTGAGCCGAAGTACGGTCTCTGTGTGACCGGGCTGGTCGATCCAGCGCGGATCACGCCCAAGGTCGGGGTGCGGCCCGGCGACGCGCTGTTGCTCACCAAGCCCCTTGGTACCGGGCTGATCACCACGGCGGCCAAACGGGGCCTGGTCGAGACGCTCCACCTGCAGGCGGCCGTCGCCAGCATGCTGCGCCTGAACCGCCGCGCCGCCGAACTGGCGGGGGAGATGGCTGTGCATGCGGCCACGGATGTCACCGGCTACGGGTTGCTGGGCCATGCCGCCGAGATGATCCGTGTGGGCGAGGTGGGCCTGCGCATCGTCGCCGGCGCGCTGCCGCTCCTGCCGGGCGCCCTGGAGTACGCCCGGGCCGCCATCGCCCCCGGGGGCCTGGGCCGCAACCGGCGCTTCCTGGAGGAGCGTGGCGTCGTGCGCTATGCCGGCACGGTTGAGGAGGCCTGGCGCCTGCTGCTCTTCGACCCGCAAACCTCCGGCGGCCTGCTGCTGGCTGTGCCCCCCGAGCGCGCCGATGAGACGCTGCGGCGCTTCGCCGACGCCGGGGAGCCATGCTGGCGCATCGGCGAGGTGATCGCCGGCGCGGGGATCGAGATCGTCTAAGCTCGTTCCTGGAGATGGGCAACAGCCTCGCGCGGCCCAGGGGTCTGGGGAAACCCGGTTTCCCCATATCTCTGCCCCTCGGAGCGGTGTATCCGCTGCCGGTTATTTGTCGTTTGCGGGCGTTTCGGGTATCATAAGGGCATCGCCCACCCGGCGCGTTCGTGTTGTGCTCCCCGGATATGGGGTCGCCGCGCGGCTTTTGACGTAACGGTTTGGAGGAGGCGCGGAGGGCTGCGCCCTCCGTGAACCCGCTTGTTCCGCCCGCGGCAGCAGACACGTCCGTGTGTTGACCGGGCACGCGCCCTCCGCGGGCGAGATAGGGGTTGCGAGGAGGCTGTGCCTCCGGCGCCCCTCCAGGGCAGCGCGCCCTGTGTGCGCAATGGAAAGGAGGCCCCGTCCGCGCCGCCTATCCGGGTTGCGGCGAGAAAAAACCTGAGAGTAAAAGATCGAAAGCAATTGTGGAGTTGAAAACCTATGAGCACACCTGGCGAGGTGCGCAACGGAATGCGCTGGTTTCGTGCCGATCTGCACATTCATACGCCGGCTTCTGAGGATTACGCCGAACCGGAAATCACCTATCTCGATATTCTCCAGGAAGCGGAACGACGCGAACTTGACATCATCGCCTTTACTGACCATAACACCGTTCACGGCTACGAACAGTTTCACCGCGAGTTGGACTTTTTGCGCGCGCTCGAGCAGGCTGGCCGGCTGACGGCTGAGGAACAGGCCCGCCTCATCGAGTACCGGCGCCTGCTGGCGCGCATTACGGTGCTGCCGGGGTTCGAGTTCACGTCGCATTTTGGCGCCCATATCCTCGGCATTTTCCCGCCCAACCGCCCGATCAGTCTGATCGAGACGACGCTGCTGCAACTGGGCGTTCCCGCCGAACATCTGAAGGCGGGGATCTGCGGCATTGCCAATACCCGCCACGTGACGGAAGCCTACGAGATCATCGCCCGCGCCGGCGGCCTGGTGATCGCCCCCCACGTCAATGGCCCCAACGGGGTGATCACTGAAACCCTGCGCATGGGGACCAGCGGCCAGGCGCGCATTGCCGTCACCCAGAGCCCCTACCTGCACGCCCTGGAGTTCGTGAACTTCTATACCGATCACGAGAAGTTCACCTCGCCGGGCTTCTACAATGGCAAGACCGAACACTACGAGCGCCGCATGTTCTGCATCCAGGGCTCCGACGCCCACCGCCTGCGACGCCTTTCCGACGAGGATATGCAGGCCCTGCATCGCCATGGCATCGGCGATCGCTACTTCGAGGTGCTCCTGCCCGATCCGAGCTTCGAGTCGCTCAAGGCGCTCTTTACCAGCCAGGACTTCGACCGGGTGCGGGTGCCCAAGCGCGACCAGAAGCAGTGGGCCGTGGACGCGGTGCGCTTCGGGGCGTCCTCCGAGCGGCAGGTGCTACGCGCCCCCGGCGACGATGCTCAGGTCGGCGACCTGTGGAAGGATGTGGCCGCTCTGGCCAACGCCGGCGGCGGGGTGCTGGTGATCGGCTGCGAGCCCGGCGGCAAGGTTGTCGGCGTCACGCGGCCCGACCAGGTCAGTGAGACTCTGCGCAGGAGCGTCACCGAGCAGATCACTCCCCAGCCCTACCTCTCCTTCGAGTTGATGAGCTACGAGGGACAGGATGTCATGCGCGTGGAGGTGAAGGCCGCTGAGACCCCGCCGTATGTTGGCGCCAATGGCGCGATCTATGTGCGTCGCGATGGCGAGACCGCCCTTGCCGACCGGGGCGAGATCATCCAGCTCTGCCGGCGCGCCCTCGCCGAAGGCGCGTCCTCGCCCCTCGATAACGGCCAGGATCTCGACCTGCCCCGCTCGGGCGTCGAGATCGTCGGCGCCGTCAAGCGCGGCGGCGTCTGGCTCTACGAGGTGCGCGATCTGCGCACCACTGCCGGGGTTACCCGTGACCGCGCTCAGGGTCTGTGGGCCTACGCCATCAGCCGCCACGAGGATCTGCGCGATGGTCGCATTGACCTGCAGAGCCAGGTGCGCTGGAAAGGGCGCCTGGGCCTCTGGCGCGCCTATCGCCAGGGCAATCGCACCAAGTACGATCTGGTCCACCGTGACGCCAATGGGGTGATCGACCACATCTTCTTCGGCGTGAGCGATTGGGGCCTGAGCGATTCGTGGGCGGCCTTGCTCAACGAACGCAACGGCGATGTGGTCGAACAGGAGCCGCAGGCCTTTGAACAGGCCGATGAGACCGCCCTGCCCGCCCTCGCCGACGATGCGCCCACCGAGGTCGCCCTGCCCGAGCCGGCAACCTGGGGCGAGCGGCGTATCCGCTGGCGGGGCCGCGGCGGCCTGGTGGCGGTGACCCGCGATGCGGCGGGCAGGGCGCGCTTCGATCTGGTGATGAAGGATAAGGACGGTAGCGGGCAACAGTCCTATCCCGGCGTTCCCGCCGAGAAGCTCACCGAGGCCTGGTTGAGCCTCATCCGCGTACCTCGCCCCCGCACCGGCATCGAGGTGGTCAGCGCGACCCGTGGCGAGGACGGCGAGTGGCAGTACGTCTTTCGCAATCTGCGCACCGGCGATGTGAGCGGCGTCCCCTGGCGTCTCCAGGATATCGAGCCGGGCACCGTGCGCGAGTACGCTGCCCGGATGTACCAGCAGGACATCCCCCTCGATGAGGACAGGGTGCGCTGGTGGGGCAACCTGGGCTACCTGCGGCCCATGCGCAGCCAGGTCGATCTGGTCTACGTGGACGAGTCAGGCGAGCCGCACTTCTACTACGCCGCCCGCCGCGAAGAACTCACCGGCGAGTGGCGCGAGTTGCTGGAACTCTACGGCGAGATGTAGAGTCCCTGCCGGGAGCGTTGCGGGGAGGTAATAATTCCTGGGAGGGCTGCGCCCTCTCAACCCCTCCCACGGGGCGAGGGGATGGGGAAACCCGCTTTCCCCATCCACCCTGCGCGAGGGCTGCGCCCTCACCTTCTCGGGGGCGGGGGTATGGGGGAACCTGGTTCCCCCATATTCACGCCAGCACGCGCAGCGGGTTCTCCAGCAGCGCCTGCAACTCCTGCAGGTAGCGGGCCGCCACCGCTCCGTCCACCACGCGGTGGTCGGCGCTCAGGGTGAGCGTCATCAGGTGCCCGATGACGATCTGATCGTCCTTTACCAGCGGCGCCTTGCGCACCGCGCCCACGGCGAGAGAAGCGGCCTGCGGCGGGGTGATGATTGAGACAAACTCGCTCACCCCGTACATGCCCAGGTTGGAGACCTGGAAGGTCGCGCCTTCGAGTTCGTGCTGTTTGATCTTGCCATCGCGCGCCCGCAGGGCCATGTCGCGGATTTCGGCGCTGATGACGCTCAGGCTCTTCTTGTCGGCGTCCTTGACCACCGGGGCCACCAGCCCGTCGTCGAGGGCCACGGCGACGCTCACGTTGACCTGCTGGTGGCGAACAACGCCCGGCTGGCCCTCGGCAGTAAGGCCGTAGCTGCTGTTGACGGCGGGCTCCTTGAGCAGCGCCTTCGCCGCCGCCTTGACCACCAGGTCGTTCACCGAGACCCTGACCCCGCTGGCGGCGAGTTGCTCGCGCAGGGCCAGAGCGGCGTCCATCTCCACGTCCATGGTCACGTAGATATGGGGCACGCCCGGCTTGGACTCGCTCATCGTCCGGGCGATGGCCCGGCGCATGCGCCCCAGGGCTTCGGCGGCGGGGAGCGCGGGCGTGGGGGCCGGAGGCGGCGCAACCGGCGCCGGGGCGGGGGGCGGTTGCTCGCGCAGGGCCAGAGCGGCGTCCATCTCCACGTCCATGGTCACGTAGAT
>Ga0138355_1025106_pt1 | contig 15428 bp, 14 predicted proteins | sample YNPNP_1300MetaT_FD_101540 | JGI IMG/M metagenome (GOLD analysis project Ga0138355, IMG submission 101540) | Anoxygenic and chlorotrophic microbial mat microbial communities from Yellowstone National Park, USA - YNP NP_1300 MetaT (Metagenome... ...
GATTGGCAGCGGGGCCCCGCTGCCAAGGGCGGCTGTAAACACGCCCAATGTTGGGGATGTGGTCAACCATGTTTGCTGCGTCTCACAATAAAGCCTTCGACTTCAGTCGAGGGTTGTTTACTTAGGGCGTTCGTCGGATCCGGGGGCGGACGATGGGGGTGTTTCGACCAAGATATCAGAGTCCGACCCCTCGGCTCGTCCGGAATCGTTCAGACCATCGGTGCACGCCCCCTGTGGATCCTGGTCGCATTGGGCGGTCTCGGACTCAGACAGGCCCCTGGTCACCTGCTCGACCAGCGACTCGCCCACCTCAGGCAGCACGTCTGCAAACTCGACGCCATAGATCTCCCAGATCGAGATCAGAAGCGAGGCGATCACAGGCCCGATGAAGAGTCCCGGCAGGCCAAACATCAGAAGACCGCCGAGCGTGCTGAAGAAGATCATCAGCTCGTGCATCTTGGTGTCCTTGCCGACCAGGATCGGGCGCAGCAGATTGTCCAGACTGCCGACGACCAGACCGCAGAAGAGCGCAAGCAAGACGCCCTTCAGCACCGAGCCCTGAACGATGAGGATGACCGCTGCTGGGCCCCAGACCAGGGAGGTGCCGACATTGGGGATGATCGACAGGATCGCCATGACCGTGCCCCAGAACACGGCGTTGTCGATGCCCACGACGGCGAAGGCGATGCCCGCCAGGCCGCCCTGCAGCAATCCAATGAGCAATGAGCCCTTGAGCGTTGCGCGCGTCACCGAGGCGAACTTGTCGAGCAGCAGACGCTCATCGCGGGTCTGGAGCGGCAGATAGTAGAGTAGCTTGAGGATGAACTTCGGCCCGTCCATCAGCAGGAAGAACAGGCTATAGAGCAGTACGAAGGTCAAGAAGACGAAATTGACGGTCTTGAGCATGACCGATGACACCCAATCGACCAGGAACTTGCTGATCAGGGTTGCCGCTTGCCCGGCCTGCTGCAGGATCAGTCCACGATGCTCCAGGATCTCCTCATAGAAGGGCAGATGCTGGAGCCCAGCCATGAAGTCGGTCGGATCCTCGATCACGCCCCGGACCCAGACCGTGATCAGCTGACTGACATCGAGTGCCTGGCCGATCAGGACCGTGATCAGAAAGACCGCCGGGATCAGCACCATGATCGCAAGCAGCAGCAGGGTCAGGAGTGAGGCGAGCGACGCGCTACAACCGAGCCGGGCCTGCAGTCGCAGATAGAGCGGGCGCGCCAGGGCGCTGAAGATCCCGGCGAGCAGGAGCGTCATCAGGAAGGGCTGGATCATGGCGAGGAAGAGCGCCGAGATCGCGAGCGTCATCAGGATGACGGTGGCTTTGGTCAGGGTGTCCTGGGTCATCGTCCTGGCGCTGGAGGCGAACCAGCTCAATGCCCTCCGCCCTTGAGCGCCGTATTCATCCCCTCGATGGTGTCCTTGGCGTCGCCGAACACCAGATAGGTGTTGTCCTGATAGAACAGCAGGTTGTCGACGCCTGAATACCCCGGGCGCATCGAGCGCTTGAGGAAATAGACCTGACGCGCGCGCCCGGCCTCGAGGATCGGCATGCCGTAGATGGGGCTGGTCGGGTCCTCCTTGGCGGCTGGATTGACCACGTCATTGGCCCCGACCACCAGTACCACGTCGGTCCCTGGAAACTCGGGGTTGATCTCATCCATCTCCAGCACCTGATCGTAGGGGATGTCGGCCTCGGCCAGCAGCACGTTCATGTGCCCCGGCATGCGCCCCGCGACCGGGTGGATCGCGAACTTGACCTCGACCCCGCGCGCCCCGAGCAGCTCGGACAGCTCCTTGAGCGCATGTTGGGCCTGCGCGACGGCCATGCCATAGCCGGGCACGATGATGACCTTGTTTGCGTCCTCGATCCAATAGACCACATCCTCGATCGCGGCCGACTTGATGCCCTTTTCCGCCGCCTGGGCGCCTGTGCTATCGCCTGAGCCGCCATCGGAGCCGAAACCCCCGAAGACGACATGGAGGATCGAGCGGTTCATCGCCCTGCACATGATGAAGGACAGGATCGCGCCCGAGCAGCCGACGATGGCGCCGACGATGATCAGCAGAGGGTTGTGTAGCGTGAATCCGGTCGCCGCCGCCGCCCAGCCCGAATAGCTGTTGAGCATCGAGATGATGACCGGCATGTCCGCCCCGCCGATCGGGATGATCAGGGTCACGCCGATGACGAGCGCCAGCACCGTCATCAGGGCCAGAGAGACTAGGCTACCGGTCATAGCGAAATGCAACGCCAGCGCAATGGTCAGTGCGCCGATGACCGCATTGAGCAGATGCTGGCCTCTGAACTTGACCGGCGCCCCTGAGAGCAGCCCCTGGAGCTTGCCAAAGGCGATGACCGAGCCGGTGAAGGTGATGGCGCCGATCACCACGCCCGCCGAGATCTCGCCCATCAGGACGGCATTCAGCTGACCGGCGGCGTCCTTGCTCAGAAAGGTACCGATCCCGACCAGCACCGCCGCCAGACCCACGAAGCTGTGCAGTGCCGCGACCAGTTGTGGCATGGCCGTCATCTGGATGCGCATCGCGACGCCGGACCCGAGGATGGCGCCGCCCGCGATCCCGGCGAGGATGAAGCCGTAGGACTGCACCTCACGCGCGAGCAGGGTGGCGACGACGGCGATGACCATGCCGAGCATGGCGTACAGATTGCCGCGCCGCGCGCTCGCCGGATGGGTCAGCCCCTTGAGGCCGAGGATGAACAGGATCGCCGCGACCAGATAGGCCAGCGCCTGATGATTGACCGTGAATTCCATCGCTGTCCGCCCTTAGTGCTTTTTCTTCTTGAACATCGACAGCATCCGGTGCGTGACCAGAAAGCCGCCGAAGACGTTGATCGAGGCCAGCAGTACGGCGACGAAGCCGATCGACTGGATCAACAGTCCGGCCTGCGGATCGCCCGCGACCAGGAGCGCGCCGATCAGGACGATGCCGGAGATGGCATTGGTGAGCGCCACCAGTGGCGTATGCAGCGAGGGCGTGACGCCCCAGATCACCCAGTAGCCGATGAAACAGGCCAGGACGAAGACATAGAGGGCGATCAACGAGGGATCGAGTGCCTCAGACATGTATGTGACTCCTGATATGAGGCGGATCGCGCCTTGAGTAAAAAAACGCAACCGGCCAGGATGCTGTTGGCCCCTCCCCCCTCGCGGAGAGGGATTCGGGAAAGGGGGTCAGGGTATGCAAGTCGTTCAAGAGACCGCCTGGACCAGCATGGCCGCCGTGATGTCGTCGGCGGTTAGATCCTTGAGTTTCGGACCGGACGCGCCACACTCGAACATGATCTCGATCAGATTGAGCAGGTTGCGCGCATAGAAGGCGCTCGCATCCGCCGGGACCAAGGCCGGGAAGTTGGTCAGACCGACCAGGGTGACACCATGACGCTCGACGATCGCGTCGGCGACGGTGAGCGGACAGTTGCCGCCACTGGCCGCCGCCAGATCGACGATGACCGAGCCGGGGCGCATCTGCCGGACCACGTCCTCGGTCACCAGCACAGGCGCGCGGCGGCAGGGGATGAGCGCCGTGGTGACGATGATATGCGCCTTGGCCAGCACGTCGGCGAGTGCGGCCTGCTGGCGCGCCTTGGCCTCGTCGGAGAGTTCACGGGCATAGCCGCCCTCCCCCGCGCCGCTCTCGCCGAGATCGAGATCGATCGGCTTGGCACCGAGCGAGAGGATCTGCTCGCGCGTCTCGGGGCGCACGTCATAGGCGTAGACATCCGCGCCTAAGCGGCGTGCCGTGGCGATCGCCTGAAGTCCGGCCACACCCGCGCCCAGCACCACCACCCGCGCCGGCTTGGCCGAACCGGCCGAGGTCATCATCATCGGCAGGAAGCGCCCATAGCGCGCGGCGGCCTCGATCACGGCGCGATAGCCGGCAATGTTGCTCTGCGAAGACAGCACGTCCATCGCCTGGGCGCGTGAGGTACGCGGCATCCGCTCCAACGCCAGGACGCGCATCCCCTTGGCCAGTAGGCGCGACAGGATCGCGTCCTCGCCGCAGGATTCGAGCAGACCGATGTAGAGTCCGCCGGCGCGCATGGCCTCGACCTCGGTTTCGTCCGGACGGCGGACCCTGAGCAGCAGGTCGACGTCATAGGCGCCGGCACGGTCGGTCAGACTAGCGCCGGCCGCCTCGTAATCGGCATCCGGATAGCCGGCACGCACCCCGGCGCCGCGCTCGACCACGACCGCAAACCCCTGGTCGACCAGTTTCTTCACGACCTCGGGCGTCGAGGCCACGCGCCTCTCGCCTGGGCGAGTCTCCAACGGAATTCCAATCTTCATGCTGACGATTCGCCCCTGTTGTGGTGTGCCACCCCCTGGGCGGCAAAATGCGCGCATTATCCCGAGCGCATTGGTCGATCGCAACTTGTTAATATTCCGAAGTCTTCGCCCTGTCTCGGGGACGGTCGCGGCGCCTGTCGATGTTGCGACTTCCGCCATGCGCTCGATACGGCACTGAACGCCGACAGCCGAACAGGCTACAATCGCGCGCTTTGATCGTCGCACCCAACCCTGGTCCGACTTCATGCCCTGGCTACAACTTGCCTTCGATGTTCCGCGCGATCAGGCGGATGACTTTGAACATTACCTGGAACTGGCCGGGGCACTCTCGGTCACGCTCGGCGACGCGGGCGACGAGCCGCAGCTCGAACCGGGTCCGGGCGAGACGCCGCTGTGGTCGGTGGTGACGATTACGGCGCTGTTTGAGAGCGATCCGGAGAGCGCGGCCCGGGTCGAGCGTCTGGCGCTGGACCTGACCGCGCGTCTCGGTGAACGCCCGTGCATCCAGCGCATCGAGGATCAGGTCTGGGAGCGCGTCTGGCTCGAGACCTTCAAGCCGACCCGCTTCGGTCGGCGGCTGTGGGTCTGTCCGCATGGTCAGCCGCCCGGCGACCCCGAGGGTGTGGTCGTGGCGCTCGATCCGGGGCTGGCCTTCGGCACCGGGCATCATGCGACCACGGCGCTCTGTCTGGAATGGCTCGACGGTGCGGATCTGGCCGGCAAGACCGTGCTCGACTTCGGCTGCGGCTCGGGGATTCTGGCCATCGCCGCACTCAAGCTCGGCGCCGCGCGCGCCATCGCGGTCGATCACGATCCCCAGGCGCTCACGGCCACGCACGACAATGCGCTGGCCAATGGCGTGCTCGACCGGCTGGAGATCTTCGCGCCCGAGTCGTTCACCGATCCGAGCGTCGATGTCGTGCTGGCCAACATCCTCGCCGGCCCGCTGATCGCGCTGGCGCCGCGTCTGAGTGCGATGCTGGTTCCAGGCGGCGATCTGGTGCTCTCGGGCGTGCTCACCGGGCAGGTCGAGTCGGTCAGTGCCGCCTATGCCGAGCGCGTGAGGCTCGCTGCACCGCGTATCCGCGACGATTGGGCCTTGATCTCGGGACGCCGATGATCGCCTACCGGTGTGGCCGTCGAGTTTACCCACCACCTCGAGACGGCGAAGGACGACTACGGCAAGGGCCTTTTCGTGGTGCGCAACGCCGCAGCCAGCACCGATGAGGTCGTGACGGTGGCGAGCTTTCTCGATGCCTACGGCAACAACGCCACCTACGGTAACAAGGCCACGCACTATTTTCTGATCAACGTCGGTACCAGCGACATGGCGCTCTACTACTTCCGAGACGACACGGGCGCCGACAACCGCGTCGTTCCCGATGAGCTCACGCCAATCGTCCGCTTTGTTGGTGTGCGCACCGAGCAGCTGACCGAACTCGACATCCTGCAAAGCTTCACCTAACCCATCTCCATGCAGGTACAGCGTACCCGGCGACATATCGATGTCCTCGCTCCACGTCAAACAAGTGGATGTCCGAACGTCCCAGGCACTCGGGGTTAAATCCGTGTAACCTTGATAAAGACCCGCCGTTGTTCAAATTCCGATACGTCGATGCGTGCGGCCACGTCCACGAGAAAGAAACATCCGTGTCCACCTTGATCCGCCCCTTCCAGATCGGCCCCCATCGGCTCGCCAACAACCTGATCCTGGCCCCCATGGCCGGGATCACCGACCGCCCGTTCCGCACACTATGCCGGCGACTCGGCGCCGGACTGGCCGTGGCCGAGATGGTCGCCGCCAACACCGCGCTCTGGGGCAGTCGCAAGTCGCTGCGCCGGCTCGACTATCGCGACGAGTCGGGACCGATCTCGGCGCAGATCGTCGGGTCCGACCCTGCCCAAATGGCCGAGGCCGCGCGGCTCAACGTCGAGCTGGGCGCGCACATCATCGACATCAACATGGGCTGTCCGGCCAAGAAGGTGTGCCGTGTCGCTGCCGGTTCGGCCCTGCTGCGCGACGAGACGCGCGTGGCGCGCATCCTGGAGGCCGTGGTCGCGGCCGTCGCAGTGCCGGTAACGCTCAAGATCCGCACCGGATGGTCACCCGCGGAGCGCAACGCCGTGCGCATCGCCCGGATCGCGCGCGAGTCGGGCATCGCCGCCCTGACCGTGCATGGACGCACCCGTGCCTGCACCTATGGGACCCCGGCTGAATACGACACACTCCGTGCCATCCGCGCCTTCGTGGACATCCCGCTCATCGCCAACGGCGACATCGCCTCGGCGCAAGATGCCCGCCGCGTCCTGGACTACACGGGAGCGGATGCTATCATGATCGGCCGCGCGGCCCAGGGACGCCCCTGGATCTTCGGCGACATCGCCGCTGGGCTGGCCTCCGGGCCTGTGCATCCGTCTGAATCGCCGAATGCGCCACGCCACTGGATCAAAGACATCCTGAGAGAACATCTCGAATCGCTCTATGCCTTCCATGGCGATTACGCCGGGGTGCGGATCGCGCGCAAGCACATCGCTTGGTACTGCCGGCATCTGCCTGGCGCGGCGCGCTTCCGGGATACCATCAACACAATCGAGTCGGCGAGCGAGCAACTCCGGCTTGCGCTTGCTTTCCTCGATCGAGACCACGACGATTACGCCCGACCATGACGAGTGAGGCCGTGCCCACCCCATTTGAACTGCCACCAGCAGTGACCGGACTCGCCCCCGACGATCATCGGCACGCCGCACCCCTGAGCCAGTGCGTGCGCGCCGCCGTCGAGGCCTATCTCACCCACATGGCCGGACACGAGATCGAGGATCTCTACGATCTGGTCATGCAGGAGGTCGAACGCCCGCTGTTCGAGCTGGTGCTGCACCACACCCGGGGCAATCTCAGCCAGGCGGCGCGCCTCCTCGGCCTGACGCGCAATACGCTGCGCAAACGGCTCAAGGCCCACGGCCTCGACCGTTGAGGTCTGTCCTAAAATCCATGGGGTCAAGGCGGCGAATGTTGCCTGATCGCAACCAAGTCGTCGCACCTCGATCCCGAACGCCTCGCGAAGCCCTATCCCTAAACCCATGGAATCCGGACCATCCGATGCAGCCCATTCGACGCGCCCTGATCAGTGTCTCCGATAAAACGGGGTTACTCGACTTTGCCCGTGTGCTCGCCGCGCGCGGTGTCGAGATCCTCTCCACCGGCGGCACCGCCCGCCTTCTGGCCGACAACGGTCTGACCGTGGTCGAGGTCTCCGACCACACCGGCTTCCCCGAGATGATGGACGGGCGCGTCAAGACCCTGCACCCGCGCATCCACGGCGGCATCCTGGGCCGACGCGGGATCGACGACGCCGTCATGGCCGAATACGGCATCCCACCGATCGATCTGGTGGTGGTCAATCTCTATCCCTTCGAGCAGAGGGTCGCCGACCCCGACTGCGACCTGGAGACGGCGATCGAGCACATCGACATCGGTGGCCCGACCCTGCTGCGCGCGGCAGCCAAGAACTATGCCGGCGTCGCCGTGGTGGTGGATGCCGCCGACTACACGCGCGTGGCCACCGAGATCCAGGCCACGGGCGGGGTGAGCGCGGCGACCCGCCTCGACCTGGCGGCCAAGGTGTTCGAGCACACCGCCCGCTATGACGGCGCCATCGCCAACTATCTGTTGGCCCGTACCGAGGCCGGCTTCCCGCGCACCCTGACGCTGCAATTCAAGCGCCGGCAGACGCTGCGCTATGGCGAAAATCCCCACCAGCGTGCGGCCTTCTATGTCGAGCATCGGGTCAAAGCGGTGGGGATCGCCACCGCGACCCAGCTCCAGGGCAAGGAGCTGTCCTATAACAATATCGCCGACACCGATGCCGCACTCGAGTGCGTCAAGCAGTTCGATGAGGCCCCGGCCTGCGTCATCGTCAAGCACGCCAACCCCTGTGGTGTGGCGCTCGGCGCGACCCTGAGCGAGGCCTATGACCGCGCCTACGCGACCGATCCCGAATCGGCCTTCGGCGGCATCATCGCCTTCAATCGCGAACTCGACGCCGCGACCGCGCGCGCCATCGTCGAGCGTCAGTTCGTCGAGGTCATCGTCGCCCCACGCATCTCGGACGCGGCGCGCGCGGCGCTCGCCGCCAAGCCGAACCTGCGTCTGCTCGTCTGCGGCGACTGGAGCAGCGAACCGGACGATCGGCTCGACTTCAAACGCGTCACCGGCGGTCTACTGGTCCAGGACGCCGACCTGGGCCTGACCGACCAGGTCCGCACCGTGACCGAGCGCGTCCCGACCGAGGACGAGCTGGCCGATCTGCTCTTTGTCTGGCGCGTGGCCAAGTTCGTCAAGTCCAACGCCATCGTCTATGGGCGCGCGCGCCAGACCCTCGGGATCGGCGCCGGTCAGATGAGCCGGGTGAACTCGGCGCGCATCGCCGCCATCAAGGCCGAGCAGGCGGGTTTGAGCCTGGCCGGGGCGGTGATGGCCTCGGATGCCTTCTTCCCCTTCCGCGACGGTATCGACCAGGCCGCCGCTGCCGGCATCCGGGCCGTGATCCAGCCCGGCGGCTCGCTGCGCGATGCCGAGGTCATCGCCGCCGCCAACGCGCATGGCATGGCGATGGTCCTCACCGGAATGCGTCACTTCAGGCATTGATTCAGCGATCGGCCTCCAGCGCTCTGCCTCCAGTCAGTGCACCCCGACTGTCAGCTGGTCGCTGGAAGCTGACTGCTGGAGCCCCAAAAGATGCGTATCCACCCAACAGCCATCATCGAGGACGGTGCCCAGGTGCACGAGAGCGTGACGATCGGGCCCTATTCGATCATCGAATCCGGGGCCGTCGTCGGCGAGGGCTGCCGGATCGAGAGCCATGTGCGTATCTTCGGCGTCACCCGGATGGGGGCCTACAACCGCGTCTGTCACGGCGCGACCCTGGGGTCCGAGCCGCAGGATCTGCGTTTTACGCCCGAGAAGGCGCGACCGCTGATCATCGGCGATCACAATCACTTTAAGGAGTGCGTCAACATCAGCGGCGGGGTCAAGTCCGAGGACGGCACCCGGATCGGCAACCACAATTATTGGATGGCCTTCAGCCATGCCGGACACGATTGCATCGTCGGCGACCACAATATTTTCGCCAACACCGCGACCCTGGCCGGGCATGTCGAGGTCGGCGATCATTGTTTTTTGTCCGGGCAGGTCGCGGTCCATCAATTCTGCCGTATCGGGTCCTATGTCATGATCGGTGGTGTGACCGGCGTGGCCCAGGATGTGCCGCCCTATCTGCTTGCCGCCGGTCAGCGTGCGCGTCTGATCGGGCTCAATGTGGTTGGCCTGAGGCGTCATGGTTTCAGTCAGGCGCAGCGCACACGCATCAAACAGGTCTATCGCCTGATCCTGCGTTCTGGTCTGCGCCTGGAGGAGGGTCTAGCGCGCGCCGAGGCCGAATACCCCGGACCCGAGACCGCGCGGATCCTCGCCTTCATCCGTGCCAGCCGGCGCGGTATCGTATCCTTCGCGCGCGAGGCGACCCAACCCCAGAGTGGAGCAATAGACGAGCGATGAAGATCTTGATTGTAGGCAGTGGTGGGCGCGAGCACGCACTAGCCTGGAAGGCGGCCCAATCCCCCCTGGCCGAGCAGGTGTTCGTGGCGCCTGGTAATGGCGGTACGGAGACCGAACCCGGTGTGGAGAACGTCGCCATCGCCGCCGACGACATCGCCGGATTGGTCGAGTTCGCGCGCCGCGAATCGATCGATCTGACCATCGTGGGCCCCGAGGCGCCGCTGGTACTGGGCCTGGCCGACGCCTTCGCCGAGGCGGGTCTGGCCTGTTTCGGACCGCGCCGGGCCGCGGCCCAGATCGAAGGCTCCAAGGCGTTTGCCAAGGATTTCCTACGCCGCCACGGCATCCCGACCGCCGACTATGGCATCTTCACCGAACTGGAGCCGGCGCTTGACTATCTGCGTCAGGTCGGCGCGCCCGTGGTGGTCAAGGCCGACGGGCTGGCCGCCGGCAAGGGCGTGATCCTCGCGCACGACCAGGCCACGGCCGAGTCCGCCGTGCGCGACATGCTGGGTGGACGGTTCGGACGTGCCGGGGCGCGCGTCGTGATCGAGGCGTTCCTCGACGGCGAGGAGACGAGCTTCATCGCCATGGTCGATGGCCGGCACATCCTGCCGTTGGCCTCCTCCCAAGACCACAAGGCGCGCGATGACGGCGATCGCGGTCCGAACACCGGGGGTATGGGTGCCTATTCGCCCGCCCCCGTCGTCACACCCGAGATCCACGAGCGCATCCTACGCGAGGTGATGGAGCCTGCGGTCGCCGGTCTGGCCACCGAGGGTCGGCCCTATCTGGGCTTTCTCTATGCCGGGCTCATGATCGGAGCGGATGGAACGCCCAGGGTGCTGGAGTTCAACTGTCGCCTCGGCGACCCCGAGACCCAGCCGCTCCTGATGCGGCTTCGGTCCGACCTGGTCGAACTCTGTCTGGCCGCGCTCGACGGGCGACTCGACCAGGTCAGGGCCGACTGGGACGCCCGCGCCGCGCTCGGCGTGGTGATGGCCGCCGGCGGCTATCCGGACGATTATGACCGGGGGCATGTCATCCGTGGCCTGGATACGGTACCCTTGACGCTGGCCAAGGTCTTTCATGCCGGGACCAGGCGCGAGGGCGACGCCATCCTGACCAACGGCGGGCGCGTGCTGTGCGTCACGGCGCTCGGCGCCACTGTGGCCGAGGCCCAGCGGCTGGCCTATCAGGGCGTTGACCGCATCCACTGGACCGGGGCCTTCTGTCGCCATGACATCGGCTATCGCGCCATCGCGCGCGAAGGATCCCGAACTTGAGCTAGGACAACGAGCAGACCGAGATGGCGGACGCCTTTACAGCCAAGAGCTTTCTGGTCGTCGATGATTTCGCCGACATGCGTTCGGCGATCAAGGGTATCCTGATCTCACTCGGGGTCACCCGCATCGATCAGGCCAACAACGGCAAGGAGGCGATCGCCAAGCTCCAGAACAAGCACTTCGACGTCATCCTGTGCGACTACAATCTCGGCCCCGGCAAGGACGGCCAGCAGGTGCTCGAAGAGGCCCGTCATCGTCGGCTCATCGGCGTTGACACCATCTTCATCATGATCACGGCCGAGAACACACGTGAGATGGTGATGGGTGCCGTTGAGTATGCCCCCGACAGCTATCTCTCCAAGCCCTTTACCAAGGAGCTCTTGCGGACCCGCCTGACCAAGCTCTTCGAACGCAAGGCCGATCTGACCAAGGTCAATGAAGCACTCATGGCCAAGGACACCGCGGCGGCGATTCGCGAGCTTGATGCCCTGATCGCTGCCAAGCCACGCAATCTCGGCGAGCTGCTCAAGCTCAAGAGCGAGCTCTGCATCGACTCGAGCCGACTCGACGAGGCCATGGCCACCCTGGAACAGGTGCTGGCCATCCGCGAGATGCCCTGGGCAAGGCTCGGGATCGGCAAGATCCAGTTCCAGAGAAAACAATACGATCAGGCGCTAGAGACCTTCCGGCATCTGACCGAGCAGGAACCCAACTTCATCGCCGCCTATGACTGGCTGGCCAAGACTCAGGTGGCCAAGCGTCGGTTCGCTGAGGCCGAAGAGACGCTGCGCCTCGCCGTCCGGCTCTCGCCGCGCGGCATCCAGCGCCAACACACCCTCGGCGAGCTCGCGCTAAACAACGGTCATACCGAGATCGCCGAGGGCGCCTATGAGCAGGCGGTGACCCTGGCCAAGCATTCGGTCCTCAACCACCCGGCGCTCTTCGCTGGACTGGCCAACAGCAAATCGGCCAACGGCAAGTACGATGAGGCCCTGAAGGTTACAGCCGAGATCAACAAGGTCTTCCCCGATCGGCCTGAGGCTAGCTTCTACGCGGCGAGCGCCACTGCGCTGGTCAAGACCCGCCAGGGCGACAAGGCCGGCGCCGAGGCTGCGCTCGCCGAGGCCGAGCAGGTGCTCGCGCAGCTCAACGAGACGGTCCATGCGTCTGAGCACGCGCTCGAGATGGCCAAGACCTATGCCGGACTCGGGCGCGCCGACAAGGCCACGGCGCTCCTGCGCCAGGTCATCGCCAACAATCACGACGATGACGAGACCCTGAACCGGGTCGTGCAACTGTGCCAGGAATCCGGTCTGGATTATGATGCCGAGACAGCCATCCAAGAGGTGCAACGCGACGTCGTCAAGACCAACAACGAGGGTGTGCGCCTGATCAAGCAAGGCGAGTTCGAGGCGGCCATCCAGCTCTTGACCCAGGCCGCCAACGAGATGCCGGGCAACAAGACCATCAATCTCAATGCCGCCAAGGCCATCCTCATGTACATGGAGCGCCGGGGCGTCACCGAAGAGGGACTGCGAACCGTGCGTTGCTATATCGACCGCGTCCAGTCACTGGCGCCCGACGACTGGCGGCTCGCGGATGTGAATGCACGTCTGCGCAAACTCACCACCACTAAGGGTTAAGCCGATGGATAGCCTGGACTTCTCCGACATCCTCGCTTCATCGATCCATGACATCAAGAATTCGCTCAGTCTGATCCTGACCAATCTCGAGGATCTGATCAACAATCCCGACAACCATATCGCCAACCCGCGCCAGGCCAGCCTGCTCCAGCATGAGGCCCGCCGCGCCAACAACAACCTCATCCAGCTCCTGACACTCTACAAGCTCGGTCAACGTCAACTGGCCATGCGCGTGACCGCCAACAATCTCGCCGACTTCCTCGAGGAGGTCGTCGCCGAGAACCTGTCGGTGTGCCGGACACTGGACCTTGAATTGAGCTGTCGCTGCGACCCAGATCTCGAGGGCTATTTCGACCTCGAGCTGGTGCGCGGCGTGCTCGACAGCACCATCGGCAACGCCCGGCGCTACGCTCGCTCACAGATCGAAATCAGCGCAGATCAGGAGGACGATTTCCTGGTGATCCGCGTCGAGGACGATGGTGTAGGTTTTCCACCCGCCCTTCTCAACCTGCTGGAATACGGGACGGGTCGGCAGGGGGATAGCCTCAACCCGGGCCGTACCCAGCTCGGACTCTATTTTGCCTCCCGGATCGCCCAATTGCACCGAAACGGCGCGCGTCAGGGTCGAATCCAGTTGCGCAACGGCCATCACCTGCCCGGAGGCTGTTTCGAGCTGTGGCTCCCTTGAACCAACGGCGATTCCTGGCCGCACTCGCACTGCTGTGGTCGATTGCGGTCCAGATCGCGCTGGCGGCGCCACCCGATGTCCGGTTAGTCATCGATGTCTCAGGCAGCATGCGTCAGACCGATCCGCGGAATCTGCGCGTGCCGGCCTTGCAGATCGTCAACGAGCTCATCCCTCCAGGCTCCATCTGCGGCGTCTGGCTGTTCGCCGAGCAGACCGAGGTTCTGGTGGCGCCAGCCCAGGTCGATGCGGCTTGGAAGAAGCAGCTCGCCGGGCGCCTAACGCGCATCCATTCGCGCGGACTCTTCACCGACATCGAGGGCGCCATCCGGACAGCAACCCAGGACTGGAGCAAGGCCCCGCCCGAGGGCGAGCGCCATCTGATCCTCCTGACCGACGGACTGGTCGATGTCTCCAAGGATCCAGCAGACAGTGCCGCCTCGCGCGAGCGTATCCTCACCGAGCAGATCGAGTCGCTCAGGTCCATGGGTGTCAAGGTCCACCCCATCGGTCTCTCCGATCAGATCGATGAGCCGCTCATGCGGCTGCTCGCGACCCAGACCGGAGGCTGGATGGAGATCGTCCAGGAGGCTGCCCTGCTACAGCGTGTCTTCTTGCGCGTGCTCGAACAGAGCGCCCCGCCGACCACGGTGCCGATCCAGGGCAATCGCTTTCAGATCGACGACCAGGTCCGGGAATTCACGCTGCTCGCCTTTCGCCCCGAGGGCGGTCAAAGCCAGTTGACGACACCCGACGGCGAGCGTATCCGCGCCGATCGGCCTGCGCCTGGGGTGGTCTGGCGCAGCGAGGCCGGCTATGACTTGGTGACGATCTCCAACCCCAAACCCGGTCAGTGGCGGATCCGCGGCGTCGAGGATCCGGACAACCGGGTCGTGATCCTGACCGATCTCGGCATCGAGGTCGCCCCTGTCCCGAATGCAGTCGGGCTCGGCGAGTCACCCAAACTCGAAAGCTGGCTCACCGATCACAATCAGCAGGTCACCCGGCCCGAGGTGGTTGGGGTGCTCAGCGCCAAGGTCATCGTCACCTCGGCGCCCGAAACGCCCCTGCCGCAGCCGGCCTCGGGGGCCATTCCTGCCACCGAAGCGGGTCTCGCCCCACCCACCCCGGGGGATCAGACCCTGGCGACGGACGAACGGATCATGGTGCTCGATGCCGCCAATGCACGTTTTTCGACCCTCCTCGAGACCCAGCGGCTGACGCCCGGGTTCTATCGTCTAGATTTCGTCATCGACGGCGGCAGCTTCCAGCGCCAGCTCAGCCGACACCTGAAGATCAAGGGCGCGCCACTGGGGATCAACTATGAGCGCAAACAACCGAGCGAGGCCGACCCGCAAGCGGCCATGCTGTTGCAGCTCAGGGCCGAGCCCGATCTGGTCGATCCGAGCAGCCTATCTGGCTATCTGCTCGCCCGCGGACCCGAGGGCTGGACCGAGGTCGTCGAGATCACCAAGGGCAAACGCTTCCCACTGACCGTCAAGATCCCGATTCAGCAGCCCGGCGAATATCAGGTCACCAGCCACTTCATGGGGCTTGGCCTGACCGGCGAGCCCATCGAGGTCAAGCCCGAACCCGGTGTCCTGAACTTCGATTTCGCGCCTCCACCGCAGCCCACTGCCCCGGGCCCGGAGGGGTCCATCTCCTGGGGCTGGCTCTTCATCTATGTCCTCGGTGGCAATGTATGGATCGGTGCCCTGCTCGCCCTGACCTGGTGGCTGATGACGCGCGCCCGGTCGCCCCGCGACCGCACTGGTGCCGGGGCCTCCAAGACGAAGGGCGCGGGGAGGACGCGCGCGTAAACAACCCTCGACTGAAGTCGAAGGCTTTATTGTGAGACGCAGCAAACATGGTTGACCACATCCCCAACATTGGGCGTGTTTACAGCCGCCCTTGGCAGCGGGGCCCCGCTGCCAATCC
>Ga0138355_1048997_pt1 | contig 15416 bp, 6 predicted proteins | sample YNPNP_1300MetaT_FD_101540 | JGI IMG/M metagenome (GOLD analysis project Ga0138355, IMG submission 101540) | Anoxygenic and chlorotrophic microbial mat microbial communities from Yellowstone National Park, USA - YNP NP_1300 MetaT (Metagenome... ...
ATAGGACTACCATGCCGGGTGGTTAATACGATGGCGGCGATGAGGATACCCTAGTAGAAGCGCGAAGTTCGCCGAATTCACTGTTCGAAGATTATAAAAAGTGGTATCCAAGGTTCAGGATAAATGATATTAAACGGAAGCAAAGACTTAAACAGAGGACGAAAGAGAAATCGCTTTGCAGTCTTTGCAACACTTACTGAGTTCTTTGCAGTTGAAAACCAATAAAGTCAGTAACTTATAAATTATTTTCGGATGAAACCCCCATGATGCGTTGCCTCACAACAAACCAATGAAAATTTCAGGGGGGGTCGAGTCAGAAATAGGAATATGTATTTAACAAATTGATAGTAAGTTAATTAAATTTATTTTCGGATGAAACGAGCATGTTGACGCCGTAAACACAACAAACAGATGAAAATATATAACATGCGAGTTCCATCCGGCCGATAGGCTAATAAAAGTAAGGTAAGCATAACCAAATGGAAGTCAGTAACTTAAAAAATATTTTCGGATGAAAACCTCGGTTTTCCTCGCTAATGTTGGGATGTACCTGATATGCACAGGGGCTATGGTATGTGCGCAAATGCACAACGAGTATGCTGTGGGGGTGGATAGCAGGGGTAATTATGGTTTTTCTGTTAACCGCAGCAACGATAACAGTCTTTTGCAGGTTTCGTATTCGAGCCTGAATATGAATAATACTTTTCGATTGAAAAATTTCCCTTCGCAGCAACAGATCTTTACTTCCCAGCTGAATACTATAGGACTGGGCTATTTTCGGAAAAAGCCACTGAATACCCATTGGAACCTGTTCTACGGGGCGAGTTTCAATTGGGCTAATTTCCCCTTCAGGTCAACTGTGGCTGGTAGTAATAATTCCCTGTCTAATCTAAATCTACAATTGGGGATCAACTATAAGTTGACCGAAAATATTACCATAGGCGCTGAAATTCGTCACAGCTACGGTAATTATTGGATGAACAATCTTATGCCTTCGTGGCAGACCTCGCCTTTGCAGTCGAGCTGGCTTTCGTGGTAACTTGCCAGACGTGACGCCTTGTCAGCCCCGGCTGTGATGGCACGGGGTTTGTTTTTTTGCTCCCAAAATCGTTAAAAATTGTGGACTATGAGCACAGGTAAAATTGGGGTACAAACCGAGAACATTTTCCCCATCATCAAAAAATTTTTATATTCCGACCACGAAATTTTTCTTCGCGAAATCGTTGCCAATGCCGTTGATGCTACCCATAAGCTTAAGGCGCTGGCCATGGCTGGCGAGTATAAGGGCTATGTGGAAAACCTGAAAGTCTATGTCCATGTGGATGAAAAAAATAAAACTATCCGGGTAGTCGATCAGGGTATTGGTATGACCGCCGAAGAGGTTGAAAAATATATCAATCAGATTGCCCTTTCGAGTGCCGAGGAGTTTGTGTCGAAATACAAGGATCAGGCTAATGCCATTATCGGACACTTTGGATTAGGGTTTTATTCGGCTTTTATGGTGGCCCGTAAGGTTGAACTCATTACCCGATCGTACAGGGAAGGGGCGCAGCCAGTCAAATGGACCTGTGACGGAACTCCCGAGTATACCCTCGAACCCGCCGAAAAAGACACGATTGGTACTGAAGTGATCCTTTATCTCGATGATGAATCTGCTGAATTCGCCTCAGAATACAAAGTCCGCGAGTTGCTGAGAAAGTACTGCAAATTTTTACCTGTCCCCATCGTCTTCGGAAAGAAAAAGGAATGGAAAGACGGTAAAGAGGTCGAAACCGGTGAAGATAATATTATCAACAATACCCGGCCGGCATGGACACGCAAGCCTACTGAACTCAAAGACGAGGATTATCTTAATTTTTACAGGGAACTCTACCCCGGCGCTGACGATCCGCTCTTTTACATTCACCTCAATGTCGATTATCCGTTTAATCTCACCGGAATTCTGTATTTTCCCAAGATAAAAAGCAATCTCGACATCCAACGAAATAAAATTCAGCTGTACTGCCGTCAGGTTTATGTTACCGATTCGGTAGAAGGAATTGTTCCTGACTTTTTGACATTGTTGCACGGCGTAATTGACTCCCCTGATATCCCACTCAATGTTTCCCGTTCTTACTTGCAAAGCGATGCAAACGTGAAAAAAATTTCGGCTCACATTACCAAAAAGGTAGCTGACCGTTTACAAGAAATATTTAAAAATCAGCGGGATGAATTTGAGAAAAAGTGGGATAATCTTAAGCTCTTTATCGAGTACGGCATGATGACCGACGAAAAATTTTACGAACGAGCCGAAAAGTTTGCCCTGCTTAAAAACGTTGACGGTAAGTATTTTACATTCGAGGAGTATGAGAAACTAATTAAGCCCGAACAGACCGACAAGAACGATACATTGGTGTACCTTTATGCTACCGATAAGGAGGGGCAGCATGCTTTTATAGAATCGGCTCGCAACAAGGGATACGATGTTTTGCTGATGGATGGGCAGCTTGATACCCATTTCATCAACCTGCTCGAAACGAAGTTTAAAAAAGCCCGCTTTGCCCGTGTGGATGCCGATATTATTGATAATCTGATTCAAAAGACTGAACCACAGGAAGTCAAGCTAACGGATCTTCAGAAGAATATTTTGTCGCCGGTATTCAAGGGGGCACTTCCCGATAAAGGCCAGTATTACGTACTGTTTGAGGCAATGCGGGAGGATGATTTGCCTGCAGTGATTACACAGAGCGAGTGGATGCGGCGCATGAAGGATATGTCGAACCTGGGTGGTGGTATGAATTTCTATGCCGAAATGCCCGATAATTACAATTTCATAGTTAACGCTAACCATCCGCTGGTGGTAAAAATTCTGCACGATATCGAAGAAAAATTACCCGACGAGGTTAAACAGCTTACGGCTGAGATTGAACAGCTGGAAAAAAAACGCCAGGCAATTGACGAGAAGAATAAGGGGAAAAAGTATGAGGAAATATCCCAGCAAGATAAGGATGAACTTGCATCGTTGGATAAAAAGATGGAGGAATTGGAAGATAAGCGGGATAACCTGCTTAAGGAACTGGGTCGTTCGCACAATCTGGTACAACAGGTGGTTGATCTGGCTCTGCTGGCCAATAACATGCTCAGGGGCGAAGCGCTCAGCCGTTTTGTCCGTCGAAGTGTTGAACTGATAAAGTAAGGTTAAAATTCGGGGCAGGGGATGGCATGGATACGTTTCTTACGCTTGGTTGTAAACTCGTATGAAATGGATATTTCATGCGCCCCTGCAGTAGAATTTACCAAGTTGGATACCGTAAAGTCGTAGCTATAGCCAATGGTAAATAAGGGGAATTTTAAGCCTCCAAGGAAAGCAAGTGCGTCGCCGCGGGTGGAATTTAACAGCGGAATTCCCCTATACCATACGCCCAGCATAAAAGGTGGATTAAACCAGTAAAGTCCTATGTCGAGTTGTTTATACTTGCCTTGCATCCGATAAAGGTAGGCTACCGATACGCTTTCGTCGGCAGGTTTGAGTAAGCGACCGCGGTTTATGATTTTGGCACCACCGTAGAAACTATATTTCAGGGGTACTAAGGTTTTTCCTCCATAGAACGAAACATTGGGCTGAAGCAGATGATCGGCAGTAAATCCTATCCATATTCGGCTGTTGTAAACGAGACCTGAAATGCTTCCATCAATATCTCCGCGGTTTTCCCGGGCAGGAGGTACTTCTACCGTGGTAGGGGCGTTATTCCGGATGATTTGGTCGGGAAAGACCAATTTGTTGAAGTTCAGGTTAAACCGCAGATAGCTGAAACTGATTCCCGGACGTATATGCCAGGTATTGAATATCTTAAAATCATACGCATATAATGCATTGATGTAGGTAGTACCCAGCCGGGCTGCACCCGCCCGATCCTGCATCGCCATCAGACCCAGTCCACTGTTAAATTTATCGAAATAATAATCATAGGCAATGGCAAAGGTTGCATAGTCGGCCGGTATGGCAAGCCATTGTCTGCGATAGTTGGTGGATACTCGCTGCTGAATAGTTGCACCTGCAAAGGATGGCCCTAAATATAAAGGCGCTGCATAAAACTGAGTAAACTGCGGATCCTGAGATTGCAGCATCTCAACCATCGTAATACATATCAAACCTATCAATACTAATCGTTTCATCCAAAAATAATCTTTAAATTACTGATTTCTTTTTGGTTACACAAACGTTCTTTTATTTGTTCATCGGCCGGATGGAACTCGCATGTTGAGTATAATTTTCATCCGTTTGTTGTGTTTACTGCATCAACATGCTCGTTTCATCCAAAAATATTTTATAAGTCGCTGATTAACCATACCGCCTAGAACGTTGAGAAATGACGCAAAGAGTGCAAAGAAAATCCTTTTGCGTCCTTTGCGAAAACTTTGCGGCCTTTGCGGTTAGTCATCTTACTCATTTATTACATCTTTACCTACATTTTCGAATCGGCTATCCGCTCTCCTTACACCCCTCATGAACTTGTTGAGTTTAGCTGTTATTATGCTCATTTCCTTCAAATTTTATTACGGGTGTAACTTTATTTATGTATTAGCGTTATATCGCCTGCTTTTACAAATGTACGGCCATTGTAAAATTTTCCTCTTGCCTTATAGACATAGACTCCCTGTTTGCATAGCTTGCCCTTATAATAGCCATCCCATCCAATGTTTATATCGTCCGATACAAACAGCAGTTCGCCCCAGCGATCGTAAATTTCCAGATGGTATTGGGCTACTCCTTCGTGATAGGGGAAGAATATGTCATTGTCGGTAGCTCGTGGGTCATAGTGTCCCCCCTTGGGGCCACTCATGCTGGGTGTAAAGGCATTGGGAAATTCAATTTTTCCTTTACCCATTACCTGAACAATGTTTACCCGCTCAAGCGAATCGGCACAACCCTCTGGTGAGATAGCTACCAGCTTGATGGTATAGGTGCCCAAGTCCTTGTAGTAGTGAGTCGGATTGACTTCGTCCGAAGTAGTTCCATCCCCAAAATACCACAGATAGGTTTTTCCGTACTGCGTGTTGTTGAAACACTGTATCTGATCATCGGGTATCATTACCAACTGGGGTTCCACGTTGAAGTCAACAATGGGACGAGGGTATACTTTTATCTGTTCGTAATGAACGTCAGTGCCCCCTTCTCCCTGTACGGTAAGCTTTACATTGTATTCACCGGCATCGACAAAGGTGTGGACAGGATGGGTTACTTCCGATACCGATCCGTCGTCAAATTCCCAGTAATATCTTTCACCATAGATCGATTTATTCCTGAATCTGATGGTGAGCGGAGCACAACCCTCGGCAGCCGAGTCAAAATCGGCTATAGGATGAGGTGCATACAGCACTACATTGAGCGAGGTAGTGTCGCTGCATTTGTTCGAGTATACCTTTAGGCGTATGGTATACCGTCCCCAGTGAGGATAGGTATAGCTAAAGTTGTCACCCGAACTGGTAAGTAGCGTATCGCCGTTACCAAAGTCCCAGTAATACATCCATGGTCCCTTGTTGGTACGATTAGTAATTTCAAAGGTAGCATTGGGGTAGAACTGGGCAATGGGCTTGACCAGGAAGTTGGCATCGGGTCCGGGATATACCAGCACCTGACGGGTTGTGGAATCGAAACATCCATATTCCGACCAGGCTTTGAGTTTTACCGTAAATAGCTTGTCGGATGCTGTCTCGTTATTGAACAGGTGGGTAGGATTACGCTGGTTCGATGTAGTGCCATCGCCAAAGTCCCACCAATAATCCGACGCATTGATCGACCGGTTGATGATGGTTGTCTGTATAGGGTTACAGTCGGGGAAGGTAGTGTCGAAACTTGCGGTAACCTTGGGATATACGTTTATGGTAACGCTGGTGGTGTCGTCGCAGCCATACTGTGTTACGGCTCGCAGACTTATGACGTAGGGTTTATTGGTACTACGTGTGGTGTCGTTAGTATAGGTGCGGTTGATGCTCGTTTTATCGTTGACATTAAGCGTCCCTCCGTCGCCAAAATTCCACTGGTACGAGGCCCCAGAGGTTTTGGTTGTGTTGTATATATTTACACTCAATGGCGGACAACCGATGATTTTATCGACCGAAATACGAGCAATAGGTCGATGGGCTACCTTTACCGTTTTTATTATGCTGTCCTTGCATCGATGCTCCGACATGGCCAATAGTTTTACATCGTATACGATGTCGTTTTCAGTATTGTTTATGAAAATTTTTGTTGGATTCTTTTCGGGCGAAGAGCTTCCGTCGCCAAACGTCCATTCAAATAGGCTGGCGCTTTTGGATGAGGTATTTTTAAATTTCGGGTCAAAAGGCGTACAGCCCAGACTGTCGCGGGTAAAGTTGGCCGTCACTTTGGGATGTACCTCAATCTCGCGGGTAATACTATCGGCACAGCCTTGTGCGTTTACTACCTTTAGCTTGAGTCTCTGTGTTACCGTATTGTCGGTCAGGTTTTCGTACGAAATGCTGCTTAGTGCACCCGTGTAATCTATGGTGCCATCGGAGGTGTAATCCCAGTATTTGTTGGTTATGCCTCCCAATGAATTGTCTTGGATGGGTACCGATGCTCCGGAACATAGCTCGTCGTACGGGGTGGCAAAGCTGGCCTTAATGTATGCATAGGCTGTAATGGGAATGGATGTTTTGGCTACGCAACCTTCCCGTGAGGTAGCCTTGAGGGTAGCGGTAAATGTCTTGCCGGTCGATTCAAAGTTTTTGTAAATGTTTGTTACCGTATCTTTGTTGTACGACGAGTTGCCATCGCCAAACTGCCATTCGAAAATGCTCCCCGGAATGTTTTTGATATTGGTCTGATTGGTAAACTTTACCTTCAGGGGCTGACAGCCTTCAGTTACATCAGCATCTATAGCAGGTTCAATATGGGGAAATACCATTACCGTGGTAGCAGCCGTATCAACACATTGGTGCTTGTTGTAAACATACTGCCGTATTTGACGTACAGCGGTATCAAGGGTATTGTTGGTTAATGTTAAGCTGATGTTGGGGTTTTTGTTGTTGAAGGTAATGGTGGGAGTGTTGCCCTCGTATATTTTCCACGTACACTGGTCAACCTCACCCTGTGAGCCGTTCAGAATGTTGACAACTTCGTAATCGGGACAAAATGTAGTTTTGGGAAGGGTGAATCCGGCCTTTACATAAGCGTATGGTTTTACGGGTATCACCGTATCGTCCTGACAGTTATAGGCCGAGCGGGTTACCAGTTTGACATTGTATGTTACATCGTTGGGTTGCAGATGGGTATAGGTATACGACGGATTTTTCTGCGAAGAGGTAGATCCATTGCCGAAGAACCAGAAGAACTGGGTGCCGGCAACATCTTTAATGTTCGATTGATTGGTGAAATTTACCGTAAGGGGCTGACAACCCTCCCATTTGTCGGCAGTAAAGCTCGATACCACTTTGGGGTACACCACTATCTGCTGCTGCATGCTTTTGTAACATTCGTGGTTGTTTTTTACCGTAAGCTTTACATTGATGGTTTCGGGGCTCAGCGTGTTGTTCTTGAAGAGCCAGCTAAATGTTCGGGCATTGATAAGGGTATCGTTTACATTGTCGCCATTGAAATCCCAGTAATTATATTTTACACCGGGGATATAGTTGTTGACAAAGGTGACATAACCGGGTGCGCAGACGGCGGCATTGTCAACACTAAAATTGGCAGCAATACGGGCATAGGCTGTAATGGGCTTGATAATACTGTCGCGGCAGCCCATATTCGAAACGGCTCTTAGCTTCACCTGATATACCGTGTCGTTGCCGCTGGAATTGTAAAAATAATGTAGCGGATGTACATCGCTGCTGCTGTTTCCATCGGCAAAATTCCATGAAAAACTGCAGTTGGGCAATACCGTTTGGTTGGTAAACTGTACCCGTACCGGCTCACATCCGGCACTTACGTCGGAGGTGAAATTGGCCTTGGGTATAGGGTTAACGTTTATCGACACGTAGTCGGTATCGCGGCAGGCTGCATGGTTGTTGGTTCCGATGAGTCGGATGGTAAAGTTTTTGGGATACATTACCGTGTCGTGCAGTACGTAAGTATGGCTTACCGAAGAGGCATTGTTCTCAACCTCAGGATTGCCATCGCCAAACAGCCAATAGCTGTGTTTTACGCCGGGCGACGAACTATTTTGAAATACGAAGGGTGTGTTCGAACAGGCCAGCGATACAGGCAACGATATCTGGGCATTTACAAAGGCATATACGTTTACATACTTTGTGGTATCGTGCGAACAGTTGTAGTTTGAGGTGGTAGTCAAGGTTACCGGATAGCTGATGTCGTTGGCCGTGAGGTTGATGTAAGTGTGCGAAGTATCGCGCTTGTGATATTCGGCGCCATCGCCAAATTGCCAGCGAAATTGCGTACCTGGCGTGTTACGGATATTGGCCAGGTTGGTAAAGCTTACCTTCAACGGTTGGCATCCTTGGTTCACATCCATGCTAAAATCGCTTACCACTATGGGCATGATGCTGATATTACGATACATGGTGTCGTAGCAGGCATGGTTGTTCTTGGCTATTAGCCGTATCTGGAAAGTTTTGGGAACGGTGTCGTTGTTGATCAGGTAGCGCTGGAACGAGGCATTGTTGATTTCGATGTTTTGTGCACCGGTGCCCGTAAAATCCCAGTAGCTATGGCTTACGCCCGGCGATGAGTTGTTGGTCACGACAAAGTTTTCGTACGAGCAGGCCGAGGGTACCGATAGCGAAAAATTGGCGTTTACTTCGGGGAATGCGGTAATGTTTACCGTGGTATCGTCGGCACACAGGTAATCCGAGGTTACGGTAAGTTTAACCGGATAAACACTGTCTTTGGCCGAATAGTTGTAAAATGTATGGGTGGCATCCTTGCCGGTATGGAAACTGCCATCGGCAAAGTCCCACAGGAAAGTAGTACCGGCTTTATCCTTGATATTTGAGGTATTGGTAAAGACTACGCTTACCGGATTGCAGCCCTCATTCTTGTCAACGGTAAAGCTGGCCAATACTCTGGGTTTGACTGTAATCCAAGTGGAGGCGGAGTCGTAACAGGCATGGTTGTTTTTTACCACCTGCTTAATGAGCAGGTTAAGGTCGTTGCTGGTGTTGTTGATGAAAGGATAGGTAAAAGTTGAAGCATTGTTGGTATACTCGGTGGTACCGTTGCCATCCATATCCCATTTGACTTGGGCAATACCGCCCTGAGCATTGTTAGAAATATGCACGGGGGTATGCGAGCATATCAGGGCATCATCGACCGAGAAACCGGCTTTGATGTATGCAAAAGCAGTTACCGGTACAATGGTATCGTCGGTACAGCCCTGGGCTGTGGTAGCCCTCAGCTTTACGTTATAGGTTTTGTCGCTGGCGGTGGTATTGGTAAAAGTATGTACGGGATGGGTATCGACCGAGTTACTGCCATCGTCGAAATTCCAAAAGTAGGAGGTGGACAGGGAGTTCGACTGGTTGGTAAACCTTACATTGAAGGGGGTACAGCTGTCGGTACGGCTTACAGCAAAACTGGCCAGCGCTTCGGGTTTGACCGTGATATAGCGTATAGTACTATCCTTGCAGTCCTGATCATTCCGTACTACAAGCTTTAACGTACGAACCTGCGGGGTGGGATTGTTGGTTTTATTGAGGTAGGTGTGCGTGAGCGTAGACCCGTTGCTGGTACTTGTAGCTCCATCGCCAAAGCTCCAGTTGTACTGGCTTATGCCCCCCGCCGAAAGATTCGTAATTTGTACGGGTAGCGGTGAGCAACCTATAGCCGTATCTACAGCAAAGTCGGACTTTATGTAGGCATATACCGTAATGGGTGCTGTGGTAGTATCCACGCAACCCGTGTTCGATACCGCTATCAGTCGTGCATTGAACACCTTGCTATTGGGTTCCATGTGGCTGTACTGATGGGTGACCACCGGACTGGTCGAGGAGGTGCTATCGCCAAATTCCCACTTGATGCTGTTGGCCTTGTTCATGTCGGTGGTATTGGTAAAAGTTACCGACAAGGGATTACATCCCTGTGTGGCACTGACATTAAACGAGGCCGCTACCCCTGGATTGACGGTAATAGGTACCGTTTTGGTACTGGTACATCCAAAGCTGTTGTTGACAGTTAGCGTTAGATTGTACGTTACCGGATTATTGCTGTTGTTGATGTACTGATGGTTGAAGGTGGTGGACTGATCGGCCGGTGTACGGACCCATAGCGGGCTGCCATCGCCAAAATTCCAGGTGTAGTTTACAATGGCATTACCCCCAAACGACAGATTCTGGATATTGGAATAAAATCCCGAACAACCCCGTACCTTATCTATCGAAAAATTGGCTTCTATTTTTTCCCGTACTGTAATATTATTCGTAAATGTGGCTACGCAGAAATCTTCCGATGTTACGGTGAGTTTGGTGGTATATGTTTGTATGGTATTCGTATTGTTTTCGAAGGTATGGGTAGGGTACTGTTGCGACGAGGAGTTATTGTCGCCGAATTCCCAAAGATAGGTCACATTGGCATTATTGTCCTCGGGGGTAAAAGATACCGTAAGCGGATTGCAACCATCAACTACCGAAGCGGTATACGAAGCAAACACTTTGGGCAGTACCGTAATGGTACGTATCATGGTATCGGTACAGTTGGCAGCATTGCTGACGATAAGCCGGATATTGCGGTTGATTTTGCTGCCCGTATTGTTGCTGTAGGTATACTGGAACGAGGGGGCCGAGGTGTTCAGTATTTGTCCGTCGCCCATGTCCCAGTTGTAGCTGGTTATGGCGCCACGACTGTTGTTGGTGATGTTTACCGTAAAGTCGGCACATCCTCGGGTGGTATCGACCGTAAAGCTGGCATCGATAAACGGCCGCACGGTTACCGTTGTACTGGCTGTGTCGCGGCAATAGTAGCGGGTGGTTGCTACGAGCCGTACCTGGTAAGTGGTATCTGTTGGTTTTACAAGGTTCTGAAAAAGATGTGAGGGGCTACTCTGGGCAGTAGAACTTCCATCCCCAAAATCCCACAGATAACTTACTCCTGCGGTATCGCCCTCGGTAGTGTTGGTAAAGGATACATTCAGCGGATTACACCCCGTGGTGGGTGTGGAGGTAAAATTGGCATCGATTTCGGGGTATATGGTAATGGTTTTTGAGTAGGTACTCAAGCAGCTCGAATTATTGCGCAGGAAGGCGAAAAGGGTTACCTTGTAGGTCACCGGCTGGGTACCCGTATTTCGAGGGAAGGTCCAGGTAATGGGATTGGTATTGCGAATGTTGGTCAGTTCGGGTACATTGTCGCCATCAAAATCCCAGTAAAATTCAAGGGTATCGGGGTTGGGGCTGATGTTATAGAAAGTAATTTTGTTATTTCCGTTGGCCCGGGAGCACAACTGACTGGTATCGGTACGGAAGAGGGCTACCACCTGGGGCAGCACATTTATGGCTACCTGCATGATGGTATCGGGGTAGCAGGCACGCTTTACTTTTACCTTATAGATGTATACCCCCGAGGGTGGGGTAGCAATGGGATTGGCCACCGTAGTATCCGACAGAAAATTGATGGTAGTATCGCCGAGCGAGGAGAAGGAGAGCCACCAGGCATAGCTTAGCCCCCCGCTGGCTACTATTTGCACCGGTTCGCCATAGCAGGCCTCGTATACCTCCGATCCGGTAGCTAGCACCGACGCCGATCCCCGCGTGCTAGCATAGTCCGAAAAATATCCGTATTTTGCTCCCGTCCAACCTCCGCCGTTCATTACCCCCAGATGAAACCGGTCGCCCTCTGCCGTGGAATATACGGTAACGATTTTGTTTTCGGGAAGAAAGCTGAAATTCTTTTTATCAGACTTGAGCACCCACCATCCCGTGCTGCCTACCGGTTCAAAGTCGGTTTCGGGTACATGATAGGTTACCGGATTGTTCGAATTGTCGAGATAGCTAAGAAAAATATATTTTTTACCCTGGGTGGTGGTCATGATATTCAGGTAGAAGGGCTCATCGGTCGATCGTACAATGGGGACCGATTTTGAACCCGTACATCCGTCGATGGTGGGCAGCACGGCAGCCCCGGTTTCGCAGCCAATACCGCTTACATGGTACACATATACGGGTTTATCGGCCGAAATGTAGGTAGCATTGTTACGGATGTTCCAGTTGAGCCGCTCCCCCTCACCAATGGGTCCGGCGGGCGTGCCATTGATGGTAACGATGGTATTGGCTTCGGTACCATAAATATATACTTGTTCACCAGATGCAATACCCTCAGTAATAGTTGGATTATTATTACATTGATTTCTGTTAATGCGACCCCGCATGACAATATAGTTTTTTCCCGTAATGTTTTTGGGAATATTCTGGTCGCCCTGCAAATCGTAGCTAGTTCTCTTTTTTACCGAATCGTCCTTAATGGTGACAGCAATCTTTTTGGTAGCAACAATCTTGGTTCCTCCCATATGGTAGGCTGTACTCTTGTATAAAGACCGAATGGAATAAGTTTGCCCCCGGTTGAGCGTAATGGTAAAGGGTACCCCCGCGCCATGCCCCAGGATATCCACCGAAGGTGTAATAGTTATTTGCGTATTGTTCTCGGTAGCTACAATATCAATGGTGGAGTAGGGTGACATTGTATAGGTTCCATCCGGGTAAGGAGTGGTGTAATGCGTGCCATTATACCCATCGTCTGTATTCCAAGTATCTCGCTGAAAGGGCACAATGAATTCTGTTCCCAGCGCATTGGAACCTTTTAGGGCAAAAATATCGCGGTTGAAATAATTATCTACCTCATAGTAGGCGGTGATGAAGTTTCTATCGGAACGTATGTACAAGCCTTTGTTCAGTACTGTATTTTCGGGAGCGCTTTCAATACTGGCAGACGGATTTGTTGTATTGATAAACGAACTTAGGTTGATACGCTTAGATCCCGCTGCTATAAACGTGCAATCGATGGGCGTAAAGCTAGGATTGGCCGGCATGGAGATGGTTACCTTGGTAGGTCCCATTGCTGCAATAACCAGATACACCGGTTTGCCCCCAGGATGGTGAATTCCTGTTTTGGGGTGATTTGGGGTAATACGTGGGATGGCAAACCAAAATGCGGTGTCGGTTTGGGCGGCAAGAGGCCAAAATAGTGTGCAAAAAACAATTATTGGTATAATAAATCTTTTCATCGCTCTGGTGAATATTGGGCGGTTAAAAATATAATATAGTTTTAAATTTTGAAAACTTTTTTTTAATGTTATTGATTTTTACATCCTTACCCATTTTTACGTTGTTAGATAATCGGGGTTAATCCCTACTTGCTAATTTTAATCACCCTGTTTATCAATTTTTTACAGATAAAATACTGTTAGATAACTCGAAAAAAATTTTGTTGTATCAATTTTTGTTATTTTTTTTGTATATTTATCAAAATAGAGTATGGTACAACCATTTTTTCCATAAAAGTTTTTATCCAAAAAAGAAACTATTTTGGGGTTTTATACGTAAAATAATTCAGATGGCTACAAAAAGATTTAATTTTTTGAAAGAGAAATTTCGGGATATTGTAAGGCAATATAAGTTGTATCCTAATAGCTTAGAGGTGTTTGTGTAAATAAAGGAATCATAACTTTCGATGATAAAATCAAACCGTTGGGTTTGACTCCGATCGACCGGGGTCAGTGGTCTTACCGGTTTTATGGTAGTCATAGAAGGTACAAAAAAATTTAGAACAATAATTGATAAAAATAATCAAGATGAATCGAAAAAGACTATTGGGTAGTGTAGTGTTTTGGTTTGCTGCGCTGCCACTGGGTGCCCAGATATATTTTTCTGAGGGATTTGAGAATCGTGTTTATCCTCCCGATAATACCACCCTGCCACCGGGGTGGACCCAATCCTATGCTTCGGGTTCGGTCAACTGGGAGTTTCAGAATGGCGGACATACCAAGTATCCGCAATACCCTTACACGCGGAAACCCTATCCTGCACATAGCGGTTCGTTCAACGCTCTGTTCCAGAAAGATACTTTCTCACAGCCGGCTACCAAGCTGATTACTCCACCCATCGATTTGGCATTTTCTAGTAAGCCCATGTTGAGGTTCTGGCATGCACAGGCGTCGCGGTTTTTTTTCAACAACTGGACTAACGACGAACTGCGGGTATATTACCGCACCAGTCCCTCCGCTCCGTGGACGCTGCTTGCAGAATATACCAATGCTGTGGAAAACTGGACCGAACGAAATGTTCTTTTACCGGCCGAGGCCAAAAGCAGTACCCTATATATTGCTTTCGAGGGACGTGCTATGCCCGGATGGGGCACCTGCGTCGACGATATTGTCATTATCGAGACCGACACTATTCCCAAAACCGTTAATTCTGTTTCGGCTACCTCGCCTTTTTCTTCCAACATAGGTCGTGGTGCTGAAAATGTTTTACTGATGCGGCTCGATATTGCCGTGAAGGGCAATCAGGGTACACTGGTGTTTGATAGCCTGTATGTTAATTACGTGGGTACTACCCCCAACGATATTAAAACTAATGGTATACGCTTGTACCGTACAGCCGATTCAGTATTTGTTGACCAGGTGCTGATGGCACAGGGGAGTTTTTCGGGCAATAGCGCTTTACTTACCCTGTCCGATACGCTTGATCCCGGCATGTCGTTCTACTGGTTAGCACTGGATATTAAACCTAATGCAGGGGTTAACGATACAGTCAAAGTTCGTATTCCTGCCCAGGGGGTACGTATTTCAGGCAAAAAGTATCCGGCTTCGGCACTCGAAATTGCTGGTTACCGCAAGGTTGTGCGGACTATCTTCTACGATTCATTTGAAACCGATAAGGGTTGGGCTTTAACCGGTGATTTTGAAAGGGCTACACCCATGGGGAAAGGAGGGGGCCATGGCAATGCCGACCCAGCCGTGGCGTATAGCGGTACCAAAGTTTTGGGTAACGACCTTACCGTCGATGGCGATTATCCCCCCAATATGCCTGCCGCTTATGCTGTTTCGCCAACCATTAATTGCAAATATTTCAAAAATGTTCGTCTGCAGTTTGCTCGCTGGCTGAATGTCGATCTGGTGGATAATGCAGCCATCGAGGTAAGTACCAACAACGGCCTTACCTGGGTACCGGTATATTCTTCCAGCAATTATGTGGTTGATAAACAGTGGAACAATATTGAGCTGAACCTGAGTCAGCTGGCAGACAGAAAGGAACAGGTTAAGATTCGTTTTGTTCTGGGACCGACCAATAGCACCTGGGAGTTTTCGGGATGGAACGTTGATAATTTTCTGGTGTATGGCGATACGGTGATATACGATGCAGCTCTGTCGCGTATAGTAGCCCCTGCCACCGGTTGTGGGCATACTTCTGCTGATGAGGTTAAAGTTTGGGTAGTCAATCGTGGTTCGGCAGCTACGCCGGCA
>Ga0138355_1031424_pt1 | contig 15376 bp, 13 predicted proteins | sample YNPNP_1300MetaT_FD_101540 | JGI IMG/M metagenome (GOLD analysis project Ga0138355, IMG submission 101540) | Anoxygenic and chlorotrophic microbial mat microbial communities from Yellowstone National Park, USA - YNP NP_1300 MetaT (Metagenome... ...
AAACAATAGAACATAAAGGCATAATTAGACAAATAGAAGGAGAAAAAATAATTGTTCAAATATTATCACAAGCAGCTTGTGCATCATGCCTAATTAATGGACAATGCAGCGTATCAGATACAAAAGAGAAAGATATCGAAGTTGAAACAAAAAATGCAAAAGATTATAAAATAGGACAGAGTGTTGAAGTTGTAATAACAGAAAATTTAGGATTAAAAGCTGCAATTATTGCATATTTTATACCATTTTTAGTGCTGATGATTTCATTAATATTATTTTTGCAGATATTCAAAAATGAGCTGATTAGCGGATTATTATCAATAGGAATGTTATTGCCATACTATTTAATATTATGGTTATTTAGAAACAAAATAAAAAAAGAAATAAATTTTAAAATCAAATAAACAGATAAACAAATGAATCTAATAGTAGTAGCAGCAATTGCATTAGGCTCAATAGGACTGTTGGCAGGCTTAATACTATTTTTAGTAGCACAAAAATTCAAAGTCTACGAAGACCCAAGAATTGACGAAGTAGAAGAAAATCTGCCAAAAGCAAACTGCGGAGGATGCGGATTTGCAGGATGTCGAGCATTTGCAGAAGCATGCGTAAAATCAGAAACTTTTGATGGATTGTTCTGTCCTGTAGGAGGAAACGAAACAATGAACAAAGTTGCCAATATTCTTGGAAGAGCAGCAGTAGAAAAAGCACCAGAAATAGCAGTTGTACGTTGCAGTGGTAGTCCACAATTGCGAAAACGTACAACAGAATACGATGGAGCATCGACATGTGCAATAGAATCTGCTTTATACAAAGGACATACAGATTGTCAATATGGCTGTTTAGGGCACGGAGACTGCGTTTTAGTATGCAATTTTGATGCAATTCACATTAATTCAGAAACACTATTACCAGAAGTAGAAGAAGAAAAATGTACAGGTTGTGGAGCCTGTGTAAAAGCATGTCCAAAACATATTATAGAACTACGCCCCAAAGGTCCAAAGAGCAGAAGAATTTATGTTTCTTGTGTAAATGAAGAAAAAGGCGCAATAGCACGCAAACAATGCGAAGTTGCTTGTATTGGTTGTTCTGCATGTCAAAAAGCATGTAAATTTGAAGCTATTACAATTCAAAACTTTTTGGCATATATAGACCCACAAAAATGCCGTTTATGTCGTGCTTGCGTAACAGTTTGTCCAACAAATGCTATTTTGGAATTAAACTTTCCTCCACGCAAAGTTAAACAAGAAGGCGAAACAACAACAGAAAAAACAGAATAACTAAATCATAAAATTAGAACTAGTTATGTTAAAAACATTCTCAAAAGGTGGTGTACATCCTCCTGAAAATAAATACACTGCAAATAAAAAAATAGTCAACATAGAACTACCAAGTCAAGTTACAATACTTTTAAATCAAAATCTTGGAGCTCCTTCAAAATCAATTGTTAAAGCAGGAGACAAAGTAAAAGTTGGTCAAAAAAATTGCCGAAGCTGGTTCATTTGTTTCTGCAAATATACATTCAAGTGTTTCCGGAACAGTTGTTAAAATAGACAAAGTTCCCGATGCAAGCGGCTACAAACGAGATGCAATTATAATCAACGTAGAAGGAGATGAATGGGACGAAAATATCGATAAATCAAACGAAATAAAAACAGAAATAAAACTTTCAGCAGAAGAAATAATCGCAAAAATTCAAGAAATGGGAATAGTTGGGCTTGGGGGAGCCACATTCCCAACACACGTTAAACTTAAAATACCACAAGGACATAAAGCAGAATACCTTATTATTAATGCAGTGGAATGTGAGCCATTTCTTACTTCAGACCATCAGCTTATACTCGAAAAACCAGAACAAACTATTGTTGGTACAAAAATTTTAATGAAATCACTTGGAGTACAAAAAGCATACATTGGCATTGAAAACAACAAACCCGATGCAATAAAACTTCTAAAAGAAAAATTAACAAAAAATAACGACAATTCAATTGAAGTTATTGCATTAAAAGTAAAATATCCACAAGGAGGCGAAAAACAGCTAATTAAAGCAATAACAGGCAGAGAAGTCCCATCAGGCGGTCTACCCATATATGTTGGATGTGTTGTTCAGAATGTTGCAACAGCATATGCAGTATACGAAGCTGTTCAGCACAATAAACCACTATTTGAAAGAGTAGTTACACTTACAGGCTCAAATGTTCCAAATCCTGGCAATTATCTTTTACGAATAGGAACACCACTTGTTCATTTTATTGAAAAAACAGGAGGATTACCACAAAACATTCAAAAAATAATAAATGGTGGACCAATGATGGGCAAAGCAGTATACGATACTTCAATGCCAATAACAAAAGGAACATCGGGCATTTTATATTTTGATGAATCTTTAGCAAAAAGAAAAGCACCTCAACCATGCATTCGTTGTGCAAAATGTGTAAATGTATGCCCACAAGGACTTGAACCATATCAACTTATGAACTATGCCGAACGAAAACAATGGGAACTTGCCGAAGTCAATCACAATCTCGACTGCATAGAATGCGGCTCTTGTAGTTTTATTTGCCCTGCTTCTCGACCTTTGCTCGATTATATTCGACTTGGCAAACAAAACGTTGCTGCAATTATTAAAGCTAGAACTGTTAAATAATTAAATTTCTAAAAAATGGACAATAAATTAGTAGTTTCTCAATCACCTCATATCCAATCAAAAGATAATATTCAAAAAATTATGCTTACAGTAATTATCGCATTACTGCCTGCAACACTTTTTTCTTTTTATTTATTTGGAATTAAAGCATTTATGATAGTTGTAATTGCAGTTGGTAGCGCTGTTCTTTTTGAATGGCTCACTGTAAAATATGTTTTCAAAAGTAATTCTACTGTTTGGGACTTATCTGCAATCGTTACAGGATTATTACTTGCACTAAACGTTCCAAGCAATCTACCTATTTGGATGTTACTAGTTGGAACATTTGTCGCTATTGTTGTAGTTAAACTTACATTCGGTGGTTTAGGGCAAAATATTTTCAACCCTGCAATTGCCGCTCGTATATTTCTTTTAATATCATTTCCAGTTCAAATGACTTCATGGCCATTACCTTTCCAAAAATCAATGTCAATGTTCGATGCAGTTACAGGACCCACATCACTTGGCATTATGAAAGAAGGATTAAAAAATGGAGAAACTGTTTCACAAATAATGGACAAAATTCCATCACACCTTCAAATGTTATACGGAATTATGGGCGGTTCATTAGGCGAAGTCAGTGCTTTACTTATAATTCTTGGTGGAATATACCTTATGATTCGAAAAGTTATTACTTGGCACATACCAGTTTCAATTCTTTCAACAGTTACATTATTTAGCACATTAATGTGGACTATTAATCCAAATAAATACCCCGACCCATTATTTGAACTTCTAACTGGTGGTTTAATGATAGGAGCTTTCTTTATGGCTACAGACTATAGTACATCACCAATGAGCAAATCCGGACAAATCATTTTTGGTATTGCCATAGGATTGCTAACACTTATAATCCGCTACTGGGGAGCTTATCCCGAAGGTATTTCATTTGCCATTCTAATTATGAACGCCTTTGTGCCACTTATAAACAAAAGTTTTAAACCAAATATTTTTGGCAAAATTCAAAAGAAAAAACAATAACAGTAAAATTATCAATATTATGGCAAACAAAATAAAATCAAATATTTGGACAATGTCAATTGTTTTGTTAGTTATTGCAACATTTTCATCAACACTTTTGGCTGTTGTCTACAATTTAACAAAAGACCCTATACAACTCGCCAATCAACAAAAAACAATAAAAGGACTTTCAATGGTTCTGCCAAAATTCGACAACCAACCATTAAAAGAATACATTATGGTACCATCAGACCTTAGAGATAGCCTAAAATGCTATATCGCAAAAAATCAAGGCAAAATCGTTGGAGTAGCAATAGAAACATACACAAAAAAAGCATTTTCTGGAAAATTTACTGTTTTAGTTGGATTTACAACCGATGGCACAATATACAACTCTTTAATGTTGGAACACAAAGAAACCCCTGGACTTGGCGACAAAGCAGATAAAAGCAAATCAAAATGGTCTGACCAATTCAACGGCAAAAACCCACTTAACTTTAAACTAAAAGTAAAAAAAGATGGTGGAGATGTTGACGCAATTACAGCCGCTACAATATCATCAAGAGCATACTGCGACGCCATCGATAGAGCATATCAAGCATATACAAACTATGTAAAACCACAATTAGGAATTTAAAAACTACGAAACTATGAGTACACAAAATAAATTATCTGTTCTTACAAACGGAATACTCAAAGAAAACCCAGTATTCATAATGATATTGGGCACTTGCCCTACATTAGCCGTTACAACTTCAGCATTCAATGGAATGGGAATGGGAGCAGCTACACTATTCGTTCTTACAATGTCAAATATCGTTATTTCACTACTCAAAAATATAATACCAGACAAAGTAAGAATACCTGCATTTATAGTTGTAATAGCCACATTTGTTACAATAGTAGACCTTGTTATGCACGCCTATGTACCCGGATTATACAAAGCACTCGGGATATTCATTCCACTTATAGTTGTAAACTGCATTGTGCTTGGTAGAGCAGAAGCATTCGCTTCAAAAAACTCTGTTTTCAGCTCAATGCTCGATGGTATAGGAATGGGATTAGGATTTACATTGGCACTTACACTTATAGGAGCAGTTCGCGAAATTCTTGGTGCAGGAACTATATTTGGACAAAATCTTCACATTTTCAAACAAGACGGCATCTTAGTTTTTGTACTCGCTCCCGGTGGTTTTCTTGTTTTTGGCTATCTTATGGCACTTATCACTACTTTAAACAAAAAACTTATTAAATCCTAAAAATTAAGCTATGTTCACAAAATATTTTATCATATTCCTTAGTGCAATTTTAGTCAACAACGTAGTTCTGGCAAAGTTTCTTGGAATTTGCCCATTTATAGGCGTTTCCAAAAAAACTTCAACAGCACTTGGAATGTCAGCAGCTGTTGTTTTTGTAATCACTTTGTCTACAATGGTTACTTGGCTAATCAACAAATATGTACTCCTAAAATTCAATATCATCTTTCTGCAAACAATAACCTTCATACTCGTTATCGCCGCACTCGTTCAAATGGTTGAAATAATTCTCAAAAAAATTAGTCCCACTCTATATCAGGCACTCGGCATTTTCTTACCACTTATAACAACCAACTGTGCAGTGCTTGGCGTTGCAATACTTGTTGCAGGCAACAAAGACTATTCACTTCTCGATGGCACCTTCTTTGGTTTCTCTACAGCATTGGGATTTGGCTTGGCATTAATTATTTTTTCAGGCATAAGAGAGCAACTTGAATATTCCAACATTCCAAAACCATTTCAAGGAGCACCAATAGCACTTATTGTTGCAGGATTTCTTGCATTAGCCTTTATGGGATTTGCAGGATTAGCATAAAAAAATATTTTATTTGGGCGAGCCCTTCGTTTCGGGGCAATAAACCAATTGCCTCTACAAATGGGCAACTGGTTTATTGCCCCTACACTACGGGTCGGTCTACGGCTTATATTCGGCTTATTGCTGTTGCAGAATGTAAGGCTGCGGTGGCTTACGCTGCTCGCCTCCTCGCCAAACATTCTGCAAAACAGCAATTTCGCCTCATAACCGCCTACGCCCTCTCGCTTCTTGTGAGCCATGATTGACCAAATGCATACTTTTTACAACTGAAAATTTTATATACATTTGACAATTATTATTCCCAAAAAAGAAAATCCACAAAAAAACACTGTCCAATAAAATTGCAATTTAAATTATTTATATCATTAAATCATTGAATGTCAAAAAAATAGATTTTATTGTTCTTGCAAAATTACCCTTTTTAGACAGCCTGTCAATTTATCATATAAAACGTTCAAAATATAGAAACAAAACGAATTGTAAACTACAACATTATTTACAATACAAAAACGAAAAATTAGTGACCTTTTTCGGCAATATATTTTATTCGCATCAATCTTATTTCTTCAGGCGAATAATCATCTTCACCGAGATATTTTATAGCTTCGTCAATATCGTCTGTTTCAGCTTCTTGGTCAAAATAATTCCAAATTTCGTCTTGTTTGTCTGGGTCTATTACTTTGTTTATATAGTAATCTATATTCAATTTTGTACCAGAATTTATTATCGATTCTATTTCCGAAAGAAGTTCCTCAAATTCCATTTGTTTGGCTTCGCAAATTGTTTCAAGGTCTATTCTTTTGTCAATATTTTGGATTATATAAATTTTGAGACTCGATTTTTTTGCAACAGATTTAACAACAAAATCTTGAGGTCTTTCTATTTCTTTTTCAATAATGTATCGTTTAATAAGTTCCAAAAATTCTTCGCCATATTTTTTTGCTTTTCCCTCAGAAACTCCGACAATATTCTTTAGTTCCTCAAATGTAATAGGATATTGAATAGCCATATCGTGAAGTGATGGGTCTTGGAATATAACAAATGGAGGAACATCGAGTTTTTTGGACATTTTCTTTCTTAAATCCTTCAAAAGTTGAAATAACTCTTGGTCAACAGTTGCTGTTCCAATGTTTTGAGGGTTTGCATCTAAATCAAATTCTTCGGCATTGGAAAAATCATAAGGTTTAGCCAAACGTAATGAGAAAGGCGATTTAAGGAATGTTTTGCCTTTTTCTGTAACAACAATTTCTCCGTAATTTTCAATATTTTTTGTAACAAAACCATGAATCATTGCTTGACGAATGATTGCATTCCAAAATTGGCGAGTTTCACTTCTTCCACTTCCAAAAACACTCAATTTATCATGTTTGTATGTTTTTGTAGCTGTGTCTATTGTTCCTGTGAGAATTTTTGAAATATGGTCTGGTGAAAATTTTTCTTGAACAGCAAGAATTGTTGCAATTACTTTTTGCATGTGTGCTTTACCTTCAAAAGTAGGACGTGGATTGTTGCAATTGTCGCAGTTTCCACATTCTTTTTCCATATGTTCGCCTAAATAATTTAATAGAAATTTAGGCCTGCACATTGGAGTTTCTGCATAGGCTATGGTTTCCATTATAAGATGTCTTCCTATTTCTTGTTCAGAAATTGGTTTGCCTTGCAAGAATTTTTCGAGTTTTTGTGCATCTTGTTCATCGTAGAATGCAATACAAACTCCTTCTCCGCCGTCTCTACCTGCTCTACCTGTTTCTTGGTAGTAACCTTCTAAACTCTTTGGGATATCATAGTGAATAACAAATCTTATATCGGGTTTATCTATTCCCATTCCAAATGCAATTGTTGCAACAATAACATCAACATCTTCGTTCAAAAATTTATCTTGATGCAATGTTCTTGTAGCAGAGTCTAAACCAGCATGGTAAGGAAGTGCTGAAATACCATTGGCTTGAAGAGTTTCGGCAATTTGTTCAACTTTTTTTCTACTTAAACAATATATTATACCAGATTTGCCTGAATTATTTTTTATATATTTAATGATTTGTTTTTCTGGTTCAATTTTAGGTCTTACTTCGTAGTATAAATTTGGTCTAAAGAATGAAGTTTTAAATACGTTAGCATCGAGAATTTCAAGGTTTTTTAGAATGTCGTGTTGAACTTTTGGTGTAGCTGTAGCAGTAAGAGCAATTATAGGTTTACGACAAATTTCATCTATATTAGGTCTAATTTTTCTGTATTCTGGTCTAAAATCGTGCCCCCATTCTGAAATACAGTGTGCTTCGTCTACTGCATAGAAAGAAATGTCCATTTCTTTTAAAAAATCAACATTTTCTTGCTTGGTAAGAGATTCTGGCGCAATATAAAGCAATTTTGTCTTTTTCTGAAGTAAATCTGTTTTTACTGCATTTAGTTCTTTTCTCGACAAAGAAGAATTCATAAAATGAGCAATACCTTCGTGCTCGCTAAAACTTCTGATTGAATCTACTTGATTTTTCATTAATGCTATCAATGGAGAAATAATTACGGCTGTACCTGGTAAAATAAGTGCTGGTAATTGGTAACATAAAGATTTTCCTCCACCTGTTGGCATTAACACAAAAGTATCTCTTCCTTCTATTACGTTTTTTATTACTTCTGCTTGTTTGTCGAAGAATGTATCAAACCCAAAAAATTCTTTTAGGTATTTCTTTAATTTTTCATCTGTTATTCGCATAATTTAAGCTCCTGTATATATAAGTTTTTCACCTGAAATATCATCTGAATTAAATGAAAAGCCAAGTCTTTTGCCTATTTGCAATCCTTCTTTTCGGGACTCTACAACTTGAGCTACATTTAATATCTTTACACTATCGTATGGTGGCACTAATAAATCGAATTTTTGTGAATATAGAATTGCCATTTCAATAATGCCTCTTAATAATTCTTTTGTTAGAATATTTTTACCAAAATCATTTGATAGATAGCCTGATTGTTGTTTGCCTTCAACAAAATAACAGTTTTCTTTGTTTATGAACAATCTTGCTATTAAATATCCATAGTCTTCGTTTCTTTGGTATTTGAATGAATCTGCCAAAAAGTTGTATATTGATATTATTCCGCAATATGACCTATATTTATCTTGTTGAACTATTGGAAGTGTCCAAATTTTGTGTTCTCTATCAAATTCAAAAACATTTGTATGCATATGAAATACAAGCAAATCACCTGCAACTCTTAATTCGCATTGGAATAGTCCATTGTTTCTGTATTCTAAACTAACTCTGCTTGCTGATTTTTGTAGGTCGCTGTTGTATTCTTTTTCTATTTCTGTAAGTATAATTTTAAGCTTGCTAAAAGCGTTGAATGTATTATCGAATACTTTTTGTTTTAGTTCGCCTTTTTCTATAAGTAAACTCAATATTTGTTCTTTATTTGGCATCTTTTAAACATTATTTTTTTAAGCTGTTTTTAGAAAATCTTTTTCTTTTAATTTATCTTGTGCATATTCTTTTCTTATAAAAATTGTTCCATTTTTGTCGGCATTAAGTTCAAACATTACGTCATTCATTATTGTTTCGCAAAGTGAACGTAGCCCTCTGGCTCCAATTTTTAATTCTATGGCTTTGTTTACTATCAAATTGAATACTTCTTCTTCAAATTCTAATTTTATACCATCTAATGAAAAAAGTTTTATGTATTGTTTTATGATTGCATTTTTAGGTTGAAGTAAAATATTTTTTAAATCATCTTTGTTTAGTGGGTTTAGATGTGTAATTACAGGAAGCCTTCCAATTATTTCTGGAATTAAGCCATAAAGTTTTAAATCGTGTTGAGTTGCGTATTTGAATAAATTTTTGTGAATATTTTCTAATGTTTCTTTTGATTTAAAACCTATTGCTCTTGTATTAAGACGTCGTGCAATAATTTTGTCAAGTCCGTCGAATGCTCCTCCGCAAATGAAAAGAATATTTGATGTGTCTATTTTTATAAATTCTTGATAAGGGTGTTTTCTGCCTCCTTCGGGCGGAACATTTATAACTGCACCTTCGAGTAATTTTAGTAGTGCTTGTTGAACTCCTTCGCCTGATACATCTCTTGTTATTGATGGATTATCGCTTTTTCGGGAAATTTTGTCTATTTCGTCTATGAAAATTATTCCCATTTCTGTTTTTTCTTTGTTATAGTTGGCTTCTTGGTATAAGCGTGATAGTATACTTTCAACGTCTTCGCCAACATAACCTGCTTGTGTAAGTGTTGTTGCATCGGCTATTGCAAATGGAACATCGAGCATTTTGGCTATTGTTTTTGCAAGTAATGTTTTTCCGGTTCCTGTTTCGCCAATAAGCAGTATGTTCGATTTTTCTATTTCTACGTCGTTGTCGAGATTTAAGTTGTGATAAAGTCTTTTATAGTGATTGTATACGGCTACTGATAGTATTTTTTTTGCTTGGTCTTGTCCAATAACGTATTTGTCTAAAAATGCCTTTATTTCAATAGGTTTCATCAATGGCAGTTTTATGTTTTGCTGCTTTTTGTTTTTTGTTTGTTTTTTTGTTAGGTTATAGGCAGCTTCAACACATTTATCGCAGATAAAACCATTTATTCCTTGAAGCAAAATTCCTACTTCGTTTTCTTTTGCTCCACAAAAAGAACAACTATTATGTTTTTTTGTCCATTTTAAAAAAATTATTAAAATTCTATTTTATCTATAACACTGTCGACAATGCCGTATTCAACTGATTCTTGTGCACTCATCCAATGATCTCTATCGCTATCTTTTAGTATTTGTTCAAGTGATTTATTGCAGTTTTGCGCAAGTATTTGTGAAAGTCTAATTTTTGTTTTTTGCATTTCTTCGGCAGTTATTATTAAATTTGCTGCTGTGTCTTGTAATGGTCCAGAAATGGAAGGTTGATGTATCATTACTTCTGCATTAGGGAAAATGTATCTTTTACCTTTTGCTCCTCCTGATAATAGAACTGCTCCCATTGAAGCTGCCATTCCCATACATACTGTTGATACTGGTGATTTTATCATTTGCATCGTGTCGTATAGGCTCAAACCTGATGTTACAGAACCGCCTGGGCTGTTTATAAAAATTGTTATATCTTTTCCTGGTTCCATTATATCAAGATATAGCAGTTGTTCTACTATTTCTTGTACTGTTTCGTCGTAAACTGGTCCCCAGAAAAATATTTTTCTTTTTTCTAAAAATTTTTTTCTAAAATTTACTGAATTGAATAGTTCTATCAATTCTGTTCCTTCTATATTTCTGAATTTCATTTTTTTTGTTTTTTGAAGTTATTTAATTTTTGATGGTTCAACAACTCTGTCTATCAAACCATATTCTTTTGCGTCATAGGAACTCATCCAAAAGTCTCTGTCAACGTCTACTTGAATTTTTTCTATTGGTTGTCCTGTGTGAAGTGAGATAACTTCGTAAAGGTCTTTTTGTACTTTTTTGAGATGTTCAACATCAATCAAAATGTCGGTTGCTTGGCCTGTTGTGTAACCTATTGGCTGGTGGAGCATAATGCGTGAGTGTTTCAATGCAGCTCTTTTACCGTTTGTTCCTGCTGCCAAAAGTACTGCGCCCATTGATGCAGCTAATCCTGTACATGTACAAGCAATATCTGGTGTTACAAATTGCATTGTATCGTATATTCCCATACCTCCATATATGCTGCCTCCTGGTGTATTTAGGTAAATTTGTATATCTTTGCTTGGGTCTACTGAATCTAAAAATAGCAATTGAGCTTGAATTATATTGCTTATTTCGTCGTCTATTGGGGTTCCTATAAAAATTATTCTTTCTACCATTAGTCTTGAAAAAACGTCTACTTCTCTAAATGGCATTTCTCTTTCTTCTATGACAGCCCTTGTCATATTGGTTATGGTTTTGGTGTATTGGTCGTAGAGTTGACTACTTATACCTCTATGTTTTATAGCGTATTTTCTAAATTCGTTTGTGTTTTTCATAATTTTTTTTCAATTATAATACTTTTTTTTTAAAAACAAAAAACCTTTCTCAAAAAAGGTTTTTATATAATTTGTTTTTTTAAAATTTTTTTATTGTTTTTAAAAAATTGGATTGCAAATAAAATATTTTTTTCAAAATACAAAAAATTTTTTATCTTTATTTATTAAAAAAACATTGGAACTATTGCTCCAATGTCTTATTCTAAAATATTATTTTTTGTTTAGTATGTTTTATTATGCATCAACTTTTTCTGTTTGGTTGAGTTTTTCGGCTTTTTCTTTTTGTGCTTCATATTCTGATTTGTATATTGCTTCAAATTCTTCAAAAGTTATTTCTTTTTCATTTTTTTTGGCTTTTTCTATTCCTGCTTCTAATATTTTATTTTCGAATGCTTCGTAGTACAAAGAGCGTTTATCGTTGTCTTTCATTTTTTCAATATCTTGGGCTGCATAGTTTGTAAGCATTTCATCTGTTAGCATTGATGAGTTAATTCCATATTGAAATAGCATTCTTTCAATATTTGTTTTTTGAACTCCCAATATATCGTTATATTCTATTTTTATATCCATTTGTTTTGCCAAAACTGTTGAAATTCTGTTCCATTTGATAATTTCAAGAATGAATGGCAAATCTTTTTTTATTTGGTCTTCTGTTTTTTTCTGAACTTCTTTTTGCCATCTTATTATAAAAGTTTCTGGTAATGGTACTTCGATTTGACTCATTAGTGTATTTTTCAAATCAATCATAAATCTTTCTTTTGATTGTTTTTCAAAATTTTCTTTGTATATTTTTCTCATTTCTTCTATTGCTTCTTCTTCTGACTTTACTTTGTCTTTGCCAAATACTTTATCAAAAAATTCTTGATTCATTTCTGCTTCTTGGTATTTTTGTATTTTTACTAGTGTTAGTTCGAATTCTTCCGAAATTTCTGATATTTTTGATTTATCAATTGCCAATGTGTATGCCAAATCGGTTTCGTTGTCAAATACTTCTTTGATTTTTACTTTTATTGTTTCTCCTTTTTTGATGCTCATCAATTGTTTTCTTTGCTCTTCTTTTACTTTATTTAGTAATATCATTTGTTTTTCTGCTGATATTTTTTCTTCTGCTTCTTTTATTTCTTTTAAGTCAACAACTATTGTGCTTTCTTCTGTAGCTTCTTCTATTTCAATGTATTGACCATAATTTTTTCTATATTTTTCTAATTCTTGTTTAATTTTTTCATCTTCGACTTTTATGTTGTAGTATGGTGCTTCTATTTTCGATAAATCTATTTCTAATGGCTTATGATATGCTATATCAAAAGCAAATTTGTAGTTTTTACTTGTAAGTATATCAAATTCTGTTTTTTCTGCCTCAGATGGTAATATTTCGCCAACAAGTGAAATATTGTCTTCTTTTATTATTTTATTGAGTGTTTCGTCAATTAAATCTGATACTTCTTTTGCCAAAATTTCTTTTCCATACATTTTTTCTATTATTTGTTTTGGCACAAAACCTGGTCTAAAACCTTTTATATTAGCTGTTTTGCTAATTTTTTTTAACTCTTTTTCGTATCTTTCTTTGTAATCAGCTTCATCAACTTTTATGATTATTGTCATTTCTTGTTCGCTGATATTGTTTTTTATTATATCCATTGTATTAGTTTTTTTACTTTAAAAAATTGGAGTGCAAAAATATAAATATTTTTTTACAATTAAAAATTTTTGTATTTTTTTGTTTTATTTTGATAATAAAAAAACATGCTGCTTTGTTGCAACATGCTTGTATTTTTGTTTTTATCTTTCAATTTTCATTTCATCAATTAGTCTTTTGCAGTTGCCGACTTTGTCGACAATGAATAGAACATAACGAATATCAACTACAATTGTGCGTTGAAGTTCGGATTCAAAGGCAATATCGCCGCTCATAGCTTCCCAGTTACCGTCAAAGGCTATTCCTATTAATTGTCCATCGCCATTTATAACTGGGCTGCCTGAGTTTCCTCCTGTAATGTCATTTGTTGTTAAAAAACAAACATGTAATGTGCCATCTTTATCTGCATATTGTCCAAAATCTTTATTTATCAGCAAATTTTTAAGATTATCTTTTATTTTAAATTCGTAGCTTTCTGGGTTTTCTTTTTCTAAAATTCCTTTTGATGTAGTGAAGTATTTATAATCTAATCCGTCTTTGGGGCTATATCCTTCTATTGTTCCATATGTTAATCGCATTGTTGAATTCGCGTCGGGGTAGAATATTTTATCTTGTTGCATTTTCATTAGTCCTTCGAGCCATAGTCTTTTATTTTTTCGTAGTTCTAAGTTCAATGGTTCTAATAGTTTTTGAATTTCATCGTATTTATTGTTAATTGAAATGGAATAAATATAACCAAGGTCTTTGTCGAGTTGTTCGGTGCTTGGATTTTTCAGAAAGTTGTTTAGTTTTAATTCGTCTACGAATATAGAATTTGAAAATAGTTCATTTATAAATAGTTCGAAACTACCAAATTTTGTTAGTAGGTTGTTTATGAAATCTGGACGATATTTGGTGTCAATATCTTTATAGAACAATTGTAGCATTGCCAAAGATGATTTTTTATCTGTTGCTGCATTGTAATCCTTAAAGAAATTTGTTGTATGTTTTTTCAAAATATTTATTTGATTATCAATTTCTTGTCTATTGTTTTGTTTTAATGCATCGTAGAGTTTTTGAAAATTGAAAGCAATTGGAACAAATTCTGAACCGATAAAGAAGCATTCTCTAATGTAATTGTTTGCTAATATATATTCTTGTCTTTGTTTATAAATTCTTTCTATTGAAGGCAAAACATTTTGATATTTTTCACTTAAATCTTTGCTTTGTGAATACCATTTAATAAATTGATTTTCAATATCTTTTTTCTTTTCAATTACTTTTAAGTTTTTAAGTTGTAGGTTTTGACCAATAGAATATTTCCAATAATTACTGCTACGAGCGTATTTTGATGCATACTTAATGTTTACTTGTCTGTCTGCTTGCATATCTTGCATTAAAATATCTTGGCGAACTGTTCTGATTTTAACTCTTGAATTGTTTATTATATTCATTGTTTCTTCGACTTCGTAAGAAGTAGCATATCGAGTAGTGCGTCCCGGGTAACCAAGAATCATAGCAAAATCACCTTCTTTGTTTCCTTTCAATGATACACTTAGAAAATATTTTGCTTTGAGAGGAATATTATTTGCAGAGTAGTTTGCTGGTGAGCCGTCTGCTGCTGCATAAATTCTGAATATACTGAAATCTCCTGTATGTCTTGTCCACATCCAGTTGTCTGTATCTCCTCCAAATTTTCCAACTGATGAGGAAGGGGCTCCTACCAAACGAACATCTGTGTATTTTTGGTATATTAACAAAATGTACTGATTTTCGTCGAAAAATGGTCTAACCATTGCTTCAAATCCTTTATCATTGGGAAATTGTGCAAGTGCTTCTTTTTCTATTTTTTCAGAATTTATTTTTATAATATTGTCTCTTTCTGAATCTTTTGTTTTTTCTGTAATTCCTTTCAATACTTTTTCTGTTACATCATCCATTTTTATGAGAAAACGCACAAAAAGCCCTGGATTTGGCAATTCTTCTTCAAAACTTTGAGCCCAAAAGCCGTCTTCGAGATAATCATTGGTAACTGTGCTGTGAGCTTGAATTTGACCATAGCCGCAGTGGTGATTTGTTAGCATAAGGCTTTGTTCAGAAACTATTTCGCCTGTGCAAAAACCTCCCATTGAAACTATTGCGTCTTTGAGTGATGCTGCATTTAAATTGTATATTTGTTCGCTTGTGAGCTTTAAGCCTTTTTGTTGCATTTGTGGCTGGATTTTTCCTAACATTGTTAGCAACCACATTCCTTCATCGGCTTTTACTAATAATGCAGTACTTATAATCACTGCTAATAATAATGTTCT
>Ga0138355_1067733_pt1 | contig 14995 bp, 14 predicted proteins | sample YNPNP_1300MetaT_FD_101540 | JGI IMG/M metagenome (GOLD analysis project Ga0138355, IMG submission 101540) | Anoxygenic and chlorotrophic microbial mat microbial communities from Yellowstone National Park, USA - YNP NP_1300 MetaT (Metagenome... ...
TTAATTTTTTTGAGGGAAATATGAAAATATTGATAACAGATGGAATGAGCAAGGAAGGAATCGAAATTCTTGCTAATGCTGGATTTGAAATTACTAATCAGAAATTCACTCCCGAGGAACTTTTACAAGCTATTCCAAATTATGATGCAATTTTAGTTCGTTCAGCAACCAAAGTCACCAAGGAAGTGATCGATGCTGGCATTAATCTTAAAGTAATTGCCCGTGGTGGCGTTGGTGTCGATAATATCGATGTTGCCTATGCAAAAGAAAAAGGCATTCCAGTTCTCAACACTCCCGGAGCGTCCTCAATTTCGGTTGCCGAAATGGCATTGGCTCATCTATTTGCCTTAGCACGCTTTTTGCATCGCAGTACTTTCGAAATGCAACAAGGCAAATGGCCCAAAAAAGAATACTCCGAAGGTTTCGAGTTAACTGGAAAAACTATTGGTGTATTGGGTTTGGGAAATATTGGGCGTGAATTTGCAAAGCGAGCAATCGGTCTGGGTATGAATGTGATTGCCCACGATCCATTTGTAACTTCCACAGATTTGTATGTAAAATTAGTTTCCAAAGATGAATTGTTAGCAAATGCAGATATAATTTCGTTACATATGCCAAAAATTAAGGGCGAAGGTCCTGCAATTGGAGCACCCGAATTCGCAAAAATGAAAAATGGTGTTGTGATAATCAACACTGCTCGAGGTGGTCTCGTTTCCGAAAAAGACTTATTGGAAGCATTGAATTCTGGCAAAGTTCGTTGTGCCGGATTGGACGTATTCGAAAATGAACCACCAACCGAAGCTCAAAAAGAATTAATGAATCATCCAAATGTTTCTTTATCTCCACATATTGGAGGATCAACTCCCGAAGCACAAAGAAGGATAGGAATAGAAATCGCCGAAAAAATTGTAGCAACATTAAAAAAATAGGTGAAAAATGGCAGTATTCAAACCTTTCAAAGCTTGGCGACCGCTTCCAGAATTGGCAGAAAAAGTTGCTTCCAAACCTTATGATGTTCTTAGCTCCCAAGAAGCAAGGATCGAAGCCGCCGGAAACGAATTATCATTCCTTCACGTTGGCAAACCCGAAATTGATTTACCAGAGGATATCGATCTTTACGACGAAAGAGTGTATTTGAAAGCAAAGGAAAACTTGGATAAATTAATTCAAAACAAAGTTCTTGTCGAAGATCAACAACCCAATTTTTATTTGTATGCCCAAACTATGGATGGGCGCACACAATACGGCTTTGTTGGCCTTGCTTCGGTTGATGATTATTGGAATGATGTTATAAAAAAGCACGAAAAAACACGCAAAGACAAAGAAGAAGACAGAGCAAATCACGTAAGATACACTAATTCTCATTCTGGTCCAATTTTTCTTACTTTTCGTGATAACAACATTTTACAGACAATAATTGATAAATACTTAAAAACAACTCCAAACACCGATATTATCACTAATGATAATATTCGACATCAAGTATGGTTAATCGACAATAACGAAGACATCCACACAATTCAAAATACATTTGCAGAAATGCCAAACCTTTATGTAGCCGACGGACATCACCGTTCTGCAGCAGCTGCAATTGTTGGACGGGAACGACGCGAAGCCAATCCCAATCATACTGGTGATGAAGAATATAACTTTTTCCTTGCAGTTGCTTTTCCAGCATCTCATCTAAAAATATTGGACTACAACCGTGTTGTAAAAGATTTGAATGGACTTACAAATGATGAATTTTTATCTAAACTAAACCAACATTTCAAAGTTGTAGAAACTTGTTGTCGATTCAAGCCAGAACAAAAAGGACATTATGGAATGTATTTAGATGGCAAGTGGTATGCACTAAAAGCAAATCCAGAATTGCTCAATAATCCCGATCCAATAGAAAGTTTGGATGTATCGATACTGCAAAAATACGTACTATCGGAAATACTTGGAATTCACGACCCAAGAACCGACAAGCGTATCGACTTTGTGGGTGGTATTCGCGGATTAACAGAATTAGAAAAACGCGTTGATTCAGGTGAAATGAAAGTTGCATTTGCTTTGTATCCAACATCTATTGATGAACTAATAAAAATTGCTGATGCTGGAAAAATTATGCCACCAAAATCAACTTGGTTCGAACCAAAATTAAGGGATGGATTATTTGTCCATTTCTTTTAGAATATATTCGTATTTTTTTGGGAAGGACTGCTCACCAACTTTGAGCAGTCTTTTTTATTTTATGCTTTCAAATTATGAAAAAAAGTGATATTTAGAAGGGTAATTGTATCTTTTTTTGTTCCAATAGTATTTTTATTCTATTTTCTGCTAAATTAATGTATTCCTGTGAAATCTCGTAACCAACAAAAATCCTGTCGGATTTCAATGCTGCTACTGCCGTTGTTCCACTACCCATAAATGGGTCAAGAACTATATCCCCTTTAAAGGAATAAAGTTGAATTAATCTGTAAGGTAATTCCTCGGGAAATGGAGCTGGATGACCAATTTTTTTGGCACTTTCGGCATTTATTGTCCAAATAGATTTTGTCCATTCCATAAATTGCTCCTTTGAGATGGTGTCTTCTTTTTTGCCCTTTTCTCTTTTATAATCGCCTTTTGAGAAAACTAAAATGTATTCGTGAATGTCTCTTAATATTGGGTTTGCTGCACTTTGCCAACTACCCCAAGCTGTCGATGGACTTGCACTTGCGGCTTTATTCCAAATAATTTCACCACGCATGTTAAAACCAATATCTATCATCATTTTTGAAATATAATCAGATAAGGGTATATACGGTTTTCTGCCAAGATTCGCAACATTCACACAAGCACGACCACCATTTACTAAAACTCTATAAGTTTCTTTGAAAGCATTTTCTAAGAGTTGCAAATACTCTTTTAATGATAAGTCTTCATCATACTCTTTTGAAACATTATAAGGTGGTGAAGTAATCATTAAGTGAACTGAATTGTTGGGCAACTCTTTCATATTCTCTGCTGTACCAAGAATAAATTTGTTTTCAAATTCTTTAGGAAAGTCATTTTCTATTTTGTCAAGAATATTTTTATTGCCCAGCTCCTTGTAAAGTTTAGAATTATAAAATTTTGAACTGTCATGGTTTATTCTTCCACTTGTCCCGAAAGCACTCGTTTCTGTTCCCTTTGGTCTTTTCATTTTAGCCACGGATTAAAGTTAGAAATTTTTCTGCTTTTGCAATGTCTGTTTTTTCTTGACTTGCAATTCTTATAATTTCTCCAAGTTTTAATTTTGAAATCATTGAAGAAAAGTAGTTCATATCATTATTTACGAGTTCTTTACAATTATTTAAGAGTTGCTCTTTGTTCAAAATAGTTTGGAAGCCTAATTTTGGTGTGTTTTTGATGTAGTCAGAATCTGTTGGTTTAGGATTTAATGACCAGAAACCTTGAATTAATCCTGAAGTTTTAAGAAAATCCACTTTTTTTATATAGTTATCAGTTATTGGGCTGTTACCTAACACAATTATAGGAATTTTTGTTGAGGCAATTCCTGATACTCGAATATTGATTGATTTTCCAATAGCTTTGAGCATTGAATCAGAACGTAGTAATGCTGGATTTCCTTTATGTTGTTTGTAGTCGCCAACATATTCGATTTTATTTGGATGAGTGTATTTGTAATTTGATACAACACTCATTTTGATCTCAAAAATTAGTTTTATGTTTTCTGATTTTTGAAAAACGTTATTTGTTGTGCAAAAGGCAAGGTCTGCACTTGATTGTTTTGATAACCCAAGTTCCTCGCATACCACGCTGTTGACTGCAAAAAGTCCAAGTTCTGCTGCAATCGGTTCGAAGATATTTTTACACCATTTTTCAGTATACTGTCCAATTAGTGAGTTTCTGCTTTGTAAAGTCTGACCTTCTGCATCTGAACCTTTTGGTACATAAGCAAAGTACCCTTCTTTTAGTTTATAAAATAATTGTTCTGGAGAAGCAAAATTCTTTAGAGCTTCAGTAAAAAATTGAATTTCGGTATCGTTATTCCAAAGTGTCATCATAAAAAATTCAAAAATTATTTCAAAATTAACACTTTCTTTTCAATTAAAAATTTACTTTGAAATCAAAATAAAATTCAATACCTAAATAGATTTTTGATACTTAAATAATGAAAATGGAGCTAATTTATATAAAAAAAAGCTCTATTTTATTTTTTTTTGATCAAAATTGAGTGTCTACCTTATCATTGTAACTGATTTTGCTGCAAAATCCAATATTGGGGAAAAATACAAACCAAAGAATATAACAAGTATGGCTAAAATATATGCAATGGACAAATTAAACGTGCTTGATGTAAATTTCTTATCAATAGTTTCGGGATTTTGACGCAAGAACATATTCATAATTATTTTGACATAATAGAATAATGATACAACGCTGTTGAGAACTCCAACGACTGCTAACCAAACCCAACCATCCTCCAACACAGCCGAGAATATGTAAAGTTTGCCGATAAAACCAGCAGTTGGTGGCAAACCCGTCAATGAAATCAAAAATACAGTCATTAGTACTGCCAAAACAGGCGAACGGTAACCCAATCCAACATAATCCTTCATATCTTCGCTACCTGTCTCGTTAAGCACAAGTTGAGCAATATAGAATGCACCCAAATTCATTAGCAAATAAAATACAAAGTAAAGCAATACTGCTGTTATTCCTACATTCGTTAGGACAACTACACCCATTAATATATAGCCAGCGTGTGCAATCGACGAATATGCCAATAATCTTTTGACATTTTCTTGCCATATTGCAGCAAAATTACCGACCGTCATAGTTAATACTGATAATAATGCAATTAAAGTTGTCCAATCAAAAAATGCGAAGTTGCTCCAAGATTCCAATGAATTAGTTGGTAAATAGAAAATATCATTGAAAAAGCGAATGAATACAGCAAAGCCAGCTGCTTTGGATGCTACTGATAAAAATGCGGTAACTGTGATTGGTGCTCCTTCGTATATATCAGGCGTCCAGTAATGAAATGGAACAGCAGATATCTTATATCCAAAGCCAACTAAAATCATTATTGTGGCAACAATTACAGGAAAATAATCAAAATTGCCTTGTGCAAAGAACTCATTAATTTTGTGTATATCCAAAGTCATTGTTGTTCCGTAAAGCAAGGACATACCATAAACCATAATACCAGACGAAAGGGAACCATAGATTACATATTTTAGCGAGGCCTCGTTCGATCTTCTGTTTTCCTTTGTGTAGCCAGCAAGAACATATGAGCTTAACGAAAGTATTTCTATAGAAAGATAGATGGTAATTAGATTAATTGCCGAAGAGAGAATAAACATACCAAACGTCATCCCAACGAGCATAGAGTAGTATTCACCAATTTTCCTACCCGGAACATATAGTTCTTTATACGAAAAGGACATTATCGAAATTATTATTGTTGTGATTAATGCAAGGAATTTAAAAAAGGTAGAAAATGGATCTATGGCTAATGTATCGCTAAAAATCTTTTGGGAGACACCAACATTGAAAGCTAAAAAAACCCCGGCAATAATCATCCCAATAATTGAAATGTAGCCAACTATATTACGGTTTTTCTTTACGATTAAATCAACCAAAACGCCCGTAATATAGGTAATAACCAAGACAATCTCGGGTATGAAGAATTTTATACTTTCCGTTAAAAATGAATATTGATTTTCTATTACCATAATTAAAATTAATTAAATTATTAATACTATAATCCGGAGATTTGACCGGTCATTTTAACAACTTCGATTAAATGATTAACTGAAGTTTGCATCATCGATACCATTGGTTGTGGATTGATCCCAAAGAAAATAACAACAATCGCCAATGGGGCAAGAGCAGCTAATTCAACGGGAGCAATATCATCAGTTTTATAGATTTTGCCAGTTGGATCCCAAGGTTTATTCCATCTTTCGGGTAATTTACCAAAAAATACTCTTTGCAGTGCCCAAAGCATATATGCAGCACCCAACACAACTCCTAATGCCGAAATCATTGTATAAACGGGATAGGTACGGAATGAACCCAGAAATACCATAACTTCGGATACAAAGCCACTCAACCCTGGCAATCCAATTGCACCAAAAAAGGCAATTGTCATAATTCCAGTATAAACTGGCATTTTGGTTGCCAATCCACCAAACTCATCCAATCCACGAGTGTGGGCACGATCATAGATAACTCCCACAATCATAAAGAGCATAGCTGTTATTGTGCCGTGGTTAAACATTTGGAATATAGCTCCAATCATTCCTTCACTTGTCATTGATGCCATTCCCAAAACCACATAACCCATATGTGAAACAGATGAATAGGCTATCAACTTTCTGAAGTCACGCTTTCCGAATTTGTGTTGACCTAATGCACATAAAGCTCCATATACAATTGAAACCATACCGATAACTGCTATCCAACTTTGGAAATAGTATACTGCATCGGGGAACATAGGCCAAGCGATCCGAAGCATACCATAAGTACCCATTTTTAATAATACGCCAGCAAGAATAACCGAAATTGGAGTTGGAGCTTCTACGTGAGCATCGGGCAACCAAGTGTGGAACGGTACCGATGGCACTTTTATAGCAAATCCAACAAATAAGGCTGCAAATGCAATCAAACGCCATGAATTTCCCATTCCATAAAGTAAGGAATCGGGACTATATTTGGTAAAATCCATCATATCGAACATATTGAAGGAACCTACAGCAAAATACAGTGCGATCATCACCAATAGCATAAACACCGATCCAAACAAGGTATAGAGAAAGAACTTAATAGCAGCATATTCTTTGTTTGGTCCACCCCAAATTCCTATAAGGAAATACATCGGTAATAGCATTAATTCCCAAAATACATAGAACAAGAAGAAATCTAATGCAACAAACACACCCATCATTCCAGTAACTAACAACAAATACATTGCAAAGTAACCCTTGGCTGCTTTTTTGATATGCCAGGACGAAAATGTTGCTAAAAACGAAACAATTGCTGTTAATAAAACCATTGGTGCCGATAAACCATCAATACCTATGAAATATTCGATTTTTAATGTTCCGAATATTGGTAAACCAGTTAGGGTAATCCAATTCACTCGCTCAACAAATTGCATAGAGTTTGGATCATTCACTCCCATTAACTTTGTATCGAAAGCAGTCATTAGCAAAATTGCTATGATTAATTGCAAAAATGTTATACCAGCAGTTACCAAACGGAATAAATTTTGAGCTTTTTCTTTGGCAACTTCGTCGTTACCAGATGGAATGAGTAAAATTATAATCATTCCTAAGATGGGTAGGAAGGTTATCCATGTTAGGGCTCCCAATCCAAGAAATGTAAACATCTATCCTCCGAACTTCTTTATTATCAATAAATTAAACAAAAATATAAATTAATATTACTAAACCAATGATTGTTAGAATTAAGTAAGCTTGAATAATTCCAGTTTGTGGTTTACGGAGAAGATCTCCAAATCTTTTTGTTGTCCATGCAGTTAAATTGACTACTCCATCAACTCCACGAAGGTCGAACCAACCAATGAACTTACCAAAACCACGTCCAAATGCAGCTACAAAATTGACAATTCCGTCGATTATATTCAAATCGAACCAAGCTCCAATCTTTGCTAATCCCACTGTTCCATTTATTACAGTTGCTTGATAAATTTCGTCGAAGAACCATTTGTTGAAAGATCCTTTATATAACCATGGATAGAGATTAACAAGTGAATCCACATCCCATATTTTAAATTGATAATAAATAAAGGATAAAACTATACCCGTCAATGCCACCAATAATGATAACATCATTGCTGGAATATGGGCGTGGTGGATGTATTCCTCAAGTTTTGTTGCTACAGTGTGGTGTTCCCCTTCTGCGGGATGTTTGTAGTGAGTAACTACAAATGGTTTTGCACAATTTGCTTTAGACTCACCACAGCAATCCTCTAAAGATTTAATACCTTTAGATTTGCAACAATCTTCTACTTTTTGTTTATCCTTTGATTTGCAGCAATCATCAACCACAGAGTGGCTTTGTTTGTTACTATGATTTAAATTGTTATGTATGGATTTATCTTCATTATTAATATTTTGACCATTCTCGAAGTTCTCCTTGACCATAAAATCAAACATCAAGTTGGTTGGAGTAGCAATTTGTGGAGATTGAGTAACAGAATGAAACCAACCCTTACCAGCGTCTAATGGATTGAGTGAATAGAAAAACCAAAAAGTAAGAACTGCCAGAATGACCAAAGGAATTGTTATATAGCCATTATTTTCGTGTGTATGACCTGCAATATGTGTTTTTGGTTTGCCATGGAACGAAATTATTGTCAACCTGAACATATAAAAGGCAGTCATCAAAGCAGCACCAAAACCAGCAACAGGAATAAACCAATGTCCCGAAAGTTGAGCAAATGCCAATGTTCCGGCTAAAATCCCATCTTTACTCAAAAAGCCCGAAGTTAAAGGAATACCCGATATTGCAATGGTTGCAAAAAGGAAGGTTATATAGGTTATTGGCATTGTTTTTCGCAATCCACCCATATTACGAATATCTTGTGGATCCATATGGTGTTCGTTGTGATGGTGCATTGCGTGGTGCATTGCATGGATTACAGAACCTGAAGCCAAGAACAATAGAGCCTTGAACCAAGCGTGGGTAACCAAATGCATAAAGCCACTTGTGAATGCACCAACTCCTAAACCCATAACCATATATCCCAATTGACTTACTGTGGAATAGGCTAAAACACGCTTAAAATCGTATTGAGTGATTGCAATCGTTGCTGCAATGAATGCTGTTAAAGCACCAGTATAGGCAATAAACAATAAAGCATCGGCTGTGAACATCGGAAAAACACGGGCAGTTAGATAAACACCTGCAGCAACCATAGTTGCTGCGTGGATTAATGCACTCACTGGCGTGGGACCTTCCATAGCATCGGGCAACCATACGTGTAAAGGGAATTGAGCAGATTTGCCAACTGCACCTAAGAAAACAAAAATTCCAATTGCCGTCATCCAAGCTCCACTATCGAAGGGTAGTATTCCAGCGTGAATCCCTCCGAATACTTCATCGAACATAAAAGTGCCATAGGTGAAGTAAATTGTCATTAAACCGAATAAAAAGCCTAAATCTCCAATCCTATTGACTATAAAAGCTTTTTTGGAAGCATTTGCAGCTGAATCCTTTTCGAACCAAAAACCAATTAATAGATAAGAGCTAACCCCAACTAATTCCCAAAAAATGAACATATTCAAAAAGTTGTTGGCAATTACAATCCCAAGCATCGAAAAAGTGAAAAATCCTAAATAGGCATAAAATCGCGAGAACCTTTGGTCTTCACGCATATACTCTAACGAAAAGAGATGAACTAAAAAGCTTATCAAGGTGACCACAACCAACATTATTGCAGCTAAATTGTCCAATCCTACCCCAAGCGAAATGTTGTTGGTGCCAATGCTTAGCCAGGTAAATTTGTATTGATGCATTGCAGCGTCGGGGTAATATACCAATCGAATAAAGGCAACAAAAATCGCGAGAAGCAAATCGATGCCCAATATACTTGTACCAATAAATCCAGAAGGTCTGCCAAGTCGCTTTCCCCAAAATATTAGAAAGACGAACCCCAACAATGGTAATATCAATATTACTATTGAAAGATTTAGTAAAAACTCTGGTGTCATAATTTATATTTTTTACTTTTATTCAAAACAATTAACCTTTAAGGTTTTTAATTTCGTCAACATTGACGTGTCGATAATTTTGATAAATGTTCAAAACTATTGCCAGTGCTACTGCTACTTCGGCCGCAGCCAAAATCATCACGAATAATGCAAACACTTGTCCTTCAATTTGGAAATTGCCGAACCGCGAAAAGGCAACAAAATTGATATTAGCCGAATTCATTATTAATTCTAATGACATAAGCACCATAATTGCATTTTTGCGAGTTGCTAAACCAAATATTCCTAACGAAAAAAGTATTGCACTCAAAACTAAAAAATGGGTTAATCCAATTTCCATAATTCTACCTCCTAACTTCCCTTACGAGCAATAAATGCAGCACCAATAAAGGCAATCAACAACAAAATTGCCGCTATTAAAAATGTAAGCACATATTTTGTTAATAATTTCATTCCTAATAAATCCAAAGTAGTATCCTTGTATTCAGTCACGGGAGCAAATCCCCAATTAACTGATGAAAACATATAAATCAACATAACCAACATTAAGGTTGCAAAAATTGCCGAAGAAATATAGATTTTACGTCCTGTCCCACCTGTAATTATGTCCACTTCGGTTACTCGAGAAGTGAGCATCACACCAAATACAATCAAAACCAATATTCCTCCCACATATATCATTATTTGGAGTACTGCAAGAAAGTCAGCATTCAACAAAGCATATATTCCTGCTACCCCAAAAAATGTAAATAATAATGAAAATGCGCTATACATCAATTTTCGTGAAAAAACTACCCCCATTGCCGAGACAACTACAATGAAGGCAAATAAATAAAATACAATTGATAATGTATCCATAATTTTATTCTTTTTTATCTTCTGGTTTATTTTCTGTGCCTTTTGCTGTAGCAGCTGTGGCAGTTTTTTTTGCTTTTTCTTCATTCAATAGTTTTTTCTTTGCTTCTATTTGTTCGGGCGTCATCACGCTAAAATGATAGAGCAATTCATTTCGATTATAGCTTGTATATTCAAATTCTTTTGTCATATAGATTGCATTAGTTGGGCATTCTTCGGTGCAGAGATTGCAAAACATACATTTGGCAAAATCAATATCAAATTTGCTTACCCATAGACTTATTTTTTCACCATTTGGTCGAACGGCTTCGGGATCGTCCTTAACTGCTTTGATTGTCTCGATTGATATGCAATTAACTGGGCAGTTTCTTTGGCAAATCATACATCCAATGCAAAGGTTCATATCCACGAATAATCTATTTCGCAAAAAATCTGGTGCTTGACCGTCGCGTACTGGATGAAATTTATCGGGATATTGTCGTGTTACTTTTTTCCCAAATAAGTGTTTTAATGTGATTTTCATACCGACAAGTGTCGTGCCAATACCTGCCCAAACATTTGATATATAATTTTTCAACATCTTATATCTTCTCCTTAATTAAAACACAGTTGGATTTAACATTGCCCATAATGCAATACCCAAAAATGCAACAAATGCAAATGGCAACATTACTTTCCAAGTTATATACATAAGTTGGTCAACTCGCACTCTTGGCAAAGTCCATCTTAACCAAATTTGTACAAAAACAAAGAACATTGCCTTGGAGATAAACCAAAAGAATTGCCATATTGGTCCATTCAAGAAATTGCCAAAAGGTGAATTCCATCCACCCAAGAACATAATTGTGATTAATGCAGAAACTACATACATATTTGAGTATTCTGCGAAGAAAAACATTGCGAATTTCATTCCGCTGTATTCGGTGTGGTAGCCACCCACAATTTCGCTTTCTCCTTCGGGAATATCGAATGGAGTTCTATTCGTCTCGGCTAAAGTTCCAATAAAATAGACTAAAAATAGAATAAAAATAAACGGGAGAAAAACAATTTTCCAAATTGGACCAGGTCCGGCAAAAATGAACCAATTCCAAAATCCTCCTTCTTGAATTCTGATAATTTCGACAATATTCAAACTATTTGCCATCGAAGCAATTGCCAAAATCGAAAGTGCCATAGGAATTTCGTAACTAATCATTTGAGCAGCCGAACGAATACCACCAAGCATAGAATATTTATTATTCGATGACCAACCTCCCATTAATATCCCTATTACTGCAAACGAACTTACTGCAAAAATGTAAAATAACCCAACATTGAGTTCAGCTGGTATGAATTTGGAACTATATGGTATTGCTGCAAATGCAGCAAAAGAACCTGTAAACATAACAAAAGGCGAAACATTAAATAGGGGTTTATTCACATTTTTAGGTGTTATATCTTCCTTTTGCAATAGTTTTACAACTTCGGCTAATGGTTGGAGCACTCCTTTCCAACCTGTTCTCATTGGGCCAAGGCGGTCTTGCACCCAAGACGCAATTTTCAATTCGCCAAGTATTGCAACTAATGCGTATAAAGTAACAAAAACTAAGGGAATTACTGCGGTGATTATATAAGCCCAGATATTGTTACCTACTAAGTTGAATATAAAATTGTGTTCCATTTTATTTCTTTTAAGTATTTAATTATTAATTATCTATCTATTTCACCAAGAACAATGTCGATACTACCTAAGATAATTATCAAATCAGCTATCATATAGCCTTTTGATATATACGGCAGAACACTCAAATTCGAAAAACTTGGTGATCGTCCTTTCAACCTATATGGCTTGTTTTTGCCATCTGCAACAATGTAAAAGCCCAGCTCACCTTTTGGATTCTCTGCTTTAGTATAGATCTCGCCTTTGGGAGCAATTTTCTTTGGAATTGAAGCACGAACGTCCTCGGAAGCATCTGGTATTAGTTTAACTGCTTGTTCTATAATTTTGCAACTTTCTTCCATTTCCCACATTCGCACAATATTACGGTCGTAGCTATCACCCAAAGTTCCCATCAAACCTTTGCCCACACACACTTCAAAATCGAATTTATCGTAGAGTAGGTATGGTTCGGCTCGTCTTAGGTCGTAATCCACTCCCGAACCACGTAAGGTTGGACCACTACAACCAAAATTAATTGCAACATCAGCTGGCAAAATGCCAATATTGATTGTCCTTTCGATAAAGATTTTATTATCTATTAATAGATTTTGAACTTCTTTGTTGGTTTCGCGGACTTGTTTAACTATTGCTAAAACATCCGAGACAAAAGTTGGATAGATATCTCTCATCAATCCACCGGGTCGGATGTAATTATAGAGCAATCTTCCACCCGATAATCTTTCGAAAACATCTAAAATCAATTCTCGGTCGCGGAATAAATACAAAAAAGGAGTAAATGCACCAGCATCCATACCAAAAGTCGCTACAGCAATTTGGTGGGAAGCGATACGATTTAGTTCTGCTAGTACTGTTCGAATGGCTTGAATTCGTTCGGATACCTGTATACCCATAAGTTTTTCGATACCAAGAGCATAGGGAATTTCGTTGCTCATTGATGCGATGTAATCCAACCGATCAATATACGGTACAACTTGGACATAGGTGCTATTCTCGCAATATTTTTCGAAACAACGGTGTAAATAACCAATGTGAGGTACTACATCGGTAACTATTTCGCCTTCGAGTTCAACTTCCAAACGCAAAACACCGTGTGTTGATGGGTGTTGAGGACCTACATTAAGTCTCATTCTTTCGGTATGTACCTGCCCAAAATCGATTTCTATATCTCTTTTTTCTGTCACTTTCTCACCAAGATTTATTAATAAGGAACTTTAAGACCGTGATATTCTTCGGGTTGTTTATAATCTTTTCGTAATGGATGACCTTCCCAATCATATGGTGTGAGTATGCGAATTAAGTTCTCGTGTCCAACGAATATTAAACCAAACATATCATAGGCTTCTCTTTCGTGCCAATCAGCTGTTCGCCAAACTTTGGATATGGATGGCACTTTGGGATCTTCTTTTGGTACTTCTATTTTTATTGTAACTCGATGTTTATGCTGAATTGAATATAGATGATAAACAACTCCAAGCGTTTCTTTATAGTCCATTCCCGATAGGCAAGCAAGGTAATCGAATTTTAAATCTTCTTCATCACGCAAAAAAAGCATTATGTCCACAACATTTTGGGGACTGATACGAATAAATGGCTCGAAATTTTGTTCAACAGTTTCAGATAAAATTGCATCCCCAAATTCTTTTTTCAATCGTTCGAAAATATTTTCTATAGTCATAGCAATCCTCACTATCCTTTTAGTTTATTTTGTAATTCTAAGTATTTTGCAAAATGTTCATCCATTGCTTTTTTGCGATCTTCGATTGCTTGCAAATCTTCTTTTGAAAATTTTTGGCGTTTACGGAAAATTTCTTGTTTACTAATTTTTTCTTGCAAACGAACCATACCTTCCAAGAAAGCTTCAGGGCGAGGTGGACAACCCGGAACATAAACATCAACAGGAATAACTCTATCGACACCCTTCAACACGTGATAGCCGTGCTCCCAATATGGACCTCCAGAATTAGCGCAAGAACCCATCGACATTACATATTTTGGCTCGGCCATTTGTTCATAAAGCCGCTTTACTCTTTCGGCCATTTTTAAAGTAACGGTTCCCGATATAATTATAAAATCGGATTGCCGTGGTGAGGGTCGAGGAATAGCACCAAAACGCATCAAGTCGAAATGTGCTGCATTCACAGCCATAAATTCTATAGCACAACAAGCTAGTCCAAACGACATATACCAATCGCTTTTGGCTCTTCCCCAATTCAATAGGTCCTCGATTGTGCCCAAAACTATATCGGGACCCGCATATTCAAAGGGTTTATCTAATTTATCTAATAATCCCATATCGCCACCTTAATCTTTCTTTTCACGTTTAATAATCAATTCGTCCAATTTTGGTATCACAGGTTCGGGTTTATCCCATTCCAAATAGCCTTTAGCCCAATCGTAGACCAAACCCAAGATTAAAATCACCAAGAATATTACCATTGCCCAAAAGGCTGGCCATCCTAAATCCTTGAATACAACAACCCACGGGAACAATAAAGCCAATTCCACATCAAAAATTAAATATGCCAAACCAATTATATAGAAACGATTATTGAATTGTATCCAAGGAGAACCGATTGGAACTTCCCCACTCTCGTAGGTCATTAATTTTTGTTCTGTTGGATTTTTTGGTCTAATAAGTGCAGCGGCAAAAAGTCCTGCTGCAACAAACAATGCACCCGTTATAAAGAAGATAAGAACAATTCCAAAATTTGTTAAATACATATCGAAAATTATACTTTTGATAATTAAATACTTGCAAATTATTAAA
>Ga0138355_1023782_pt1 | contig 14986 bp, 10 predicted proteins | sample YNPNP_1300MetaT_FD_101540 | JGI IMG/M metagenome (GOLD analysis project Ga0138355, IMG submission 101540) | Anoxygenic and chlorotrophic microbial mat microbial communities from Yellowstone National Park, USA - YNP NP_1300 MetaT (Metagenome... ...
AACCAGGTTTCCCCCTACCCCTGCTTGAGAGCCAGGCCCTTCCACCGGGTGGGGCGATGGGAACCCGGGTTTCCCTAGCCCCCTGCGTGAGGGCCAGGCTCTCCCATCGGGTGGGGCTATGGGGAACCCGGGTTTCCCCAGCCCCCTGCGTGAGGGCCAGGCCCTCCTGCGGGCGGGGGTATGGGGGAACCTGGTTCCCCCATGTTCACCTCAGCCGTCCATGCGGCTCCGCCGCGCACCGACGGGATGAAAAAAGGTTCTTCCTGGGAGGGCGCAGCCCTCCCACACCCTCCCGCGGGCGGGGGGTGTGAGGAAACCGGGTTTCCCCACACCCCCTGCGCACGGGCTGCGCCCTCACCTTTCCGGGGGCAGGGGCGTGGGGAAACCTGGTTTCCCCACACCCCTGCTCCAGCAGCCTATTTTCACGTTAGGGCCAACGTTGCAGAGGTGTGGGAGGCGAGGTCGAACCCTTGTGGAACCATCACGTTGATCCGATCTCATTACATGGCGCACCGACTATGACTTTCGTCTGGCGCTTCACGCCCCTGGGTGAGGCGGCGCTGCTGGCCGAGGCGCTCACCGCCGACCACGAGGCGGCCAATCGGGCGGCCCTTGTGGCCGCCGCCGCCCTCGAAGCCGCGCCCCCGTCCGGCTTCATCGCCGCCACGCCGGCAATCGCTTCGCTGCTGGTATGCTTCGATCCGCTGGTCGCCGACCATGCCGCGATGCGGGCCAGGATGCAGGCCTTGCTGGATGCGCCGCCGCCGTTGCGCGAACTGGGGCGCATGGTGACCGTTCCGGTGACCTATGGCGGCGAGGCCGGCCCCGACCTGGACGATGTGGCGGCGATCCTGGGCATGACGCCCGCCGGGGTGATCGCGGCGCACACCGCCGGCCCGTTCCGGGTGATGATGATCGGCTTCGCCCCGGGGTTCCCCTACATCGGGCCGTTGCCCGCGCATCTGCGGTTGCCCCGGCGCGCCACGCCCCGCGCCGCCGTGCCGCCCGGGTCAGTGGCGCTCGCGGCGGGGTTGACCGGCATCTACCCGGCGCGGCTCCCCGGTGGCTGGCACCTGATCGGTCGCACCACCCTGCGACTCTTCGATGCCGCCGCCGAGCCGGCGGCGCTGCTGGCGCCAGGCGATCTGGTGCGATTCGTGGCCGATGCTTGACGTGCTTGCCAGTGGCCCGTTGCTGACGGTGCAGGATCTGGGGCGGGCCGCCGCCCGGCGCTACGGCGTGCCCGCCGGGGGCGCGATGGACCGCTTCGCCCTTGTCGCGGCCAACCGCCTGGTGGGCAATCCGCCGGGGGCGGCGGCGCTCGAGGTCACCGCCGGAGGCGCCGAACTGCTCCTGGGCGCTCCGGCGCTGATCGCCGTCACCGGCGCCGATCTGGGCGCCCGCTGCGATGAGCGGCCCCTGCCCCGCTGGATGGCCGTTCGCGTCGGGCGCGGGGGGCGTATCCGTTTCGCCGGGCGCTCCGGGGAGTGGGGGGCGCGGGCCTACCTGGCCATCGCCGGAGGCATTGCCGCGCCCGCAGTGCTCGGCAGCCGCGCCACCGACCTCGCCAGCGGGTTCGGCGGGCTGACGGGCCGCGCCCTCCGCTCAGGGGATCGCCTGCCGATCGGCCCGCCGCCGCCCCTGGCTGAACCGGGGCGCTACTGGCCCCCCGCGCTGCGCCCGCCCTACGGCCCGACCCCGACGCTGCGGCTGCTCCCCGGGCCGCACATCGGCGGTTTCGCCCCGGAGACCCTGGAGTTGCTCACCACGCGGAACTGGCGGGTCGGCGCGACCTCCAACCGCATGGGCTACCGGCTGGAGGGGCCGCCCCTGACGGCCCCGTGCCCCTTCGATCTGCCCTCCCTCGGGGTCGTCCCCGGCGTCGTCCAGGTCCCGCCCGATGGCGGACCGATTTTGCTCATGGCCGACGCGCAGACCACGGGGGGCTACCCGGTCATCGGCACGGTGATCGGCGCCGATCTGCCCCTGGCGGCGCAACTGCTCCCCGGCGACGCCTTGCGCCTGGTGCTGACCACACTGGAGGAAGCCCTGGCCGCCCATCGCGCCCTCGTGGCCAGGCTGGAGCAGCCGCTTGAGGCCGACGAGGGCGACCTGCTGGCGGCCATGGCGGGAGGGTAGGCAATTGTGTTTCCAGGTTACCCCAACGGTTATTCGCGCTGAGGTGACCATCGTTCGCCGCGTTCAGCCCCCCTCCCAGCCTCCCCCCCGCTGGGGGGAGGAGCCGGGTTCCCGCCCCCAGTGGGGGAGGGTCAGGGAGGGGGCCGGCGCCGCGCCCGCGGCGCGGGCGGGACGCCCGCGCTCCCAGGTCATGGTCATCGCGGCGGTGTGCGCCATGCGCATGACCGTCTACCGTGAACATAGGCTGCTGGGGCAGGGGACTGGGGAAACCGGGTTTCCCCAGTCCCCCACCCGCGGGAGGGTGTGGGAGGGCGTAGCCCTCCCAAGAATTATTTTCATCCCGTCGGGGTGCGGCGCGAGCCGCATGGATGGCTAACGTGAAAATAGTCCCTCGGAGGAGGGGTGTGGGGAAACCCGGGTTTCCCCACGCCCCCGCCTCGCAGGGGAATGGGGAAACCGGGTTTCCCCCACGCCCCCACCCGGTGGGAGGGTGGGGGCGGGTGCAGCCCGTGCGCAGGGGGCTGGGGAAACCCGGGTTTCCCCAGCCCCCACCCGGTGGGAGGGTGGGGGCGGGCGTAGCCCGCGCGCAGGGGGGCTGGGGAAACCGGGTTTCCCCCATTCCCCCACCCGGTGGGAGGGTGGGGGCGGGCTACGCCCTCAAGCAGGGGTATATGGTTGCGGATCAGGTCCGCACGCCGATCAAGACATTGCTCACCACCAGCACCAGCAGCGTGCCCAGCGAGGCCAGCGGCGTCCAGCGCCCCAGGCCCCGCAGGGGGTTGCGTCCCCCAACGGCCATGTGCGCCAGCCCGGCGGCCAGAATCCCGATGATCGGGTGCAGGATGAAGGGGAGGCTCAAATAGCGCGCCTGGGCCGCGCCTGAGGTGTTGAACAGCAGAAATACCCAGAAGATGATGCCAAGCCCGGCTTGAAGATCCACCAGCACGGGAAACACCCGGGTGAGCGGATTGCGGGGCGCGTTGGGCCGGTAGGTGACAACCAGATAGATCGCCATGGCGACAATGGCCAGCGGCAGGATCATTTCGCCGAGGACGCGGTGGATCTGGAACACGACGCTGAATACAGGACTCATAATCAGGCGCTCTCTTTCCAGGGTTGATACCAGGACGAGACTGCTTCTGGGAGGCTCGGAGGGCAGTGTCCCTCCGCAAGCCTCTGTGGGGCCTTCGGCCCATACCCCCCACTGAGATGCGGTCGCGTTGTAGTACTTATTGGCTATGCTCACGGGGGGCATGGTAACGAACTCGTTACGTGCCCAACGTATGCTTCACGCGTATGATAACACCGGTGAGCGCGCCGCGTGTGGCGGCGAGAGAGGAAAAGACCATGGCTACGCGCAGGGTCGAGTCCTTCTTGCTCCGTATTGTCGTCTCCGAGGATCACCCATCGGTCCCGGAGCGCTGGCGGGGCAGGATCCAGCATATTGCTACCGGCGCCGAACGGCAGATTGATGAACTGGCGCAGGTAGTAGCCTTTATCAACACCCACCTCTACGCTCCGGCTGAGCCGGACCCCTCGAATACCGGCATTGAGACACCCGGCTTTTCCATCTTCCCCCAGCGCTGACCAGGAACGGTCGCGCGGGGAAACCATCGTGCAGGGCCAGGTATGCCTGGCCCTGCCAGGCGCGCCCAGAACTTCTCTTCGCGGGGCGCCTATGGCGCCGGAAGGTTCCCGCGAATCTTCTGATAGATTGCCACCGTCTGGGGGAGGGGCTCGACGCCGAGTTCCTGGTGCAGCGCGGCCACGCAGCGGTTGTAGAGGCGCAGCGCCGTGCTGCGTTCGCCGAGGATGCCGTAGGCGCGCATCAGCAGTTGGTACGCCGCCTCCTGGGCCTGGTCATACTCCAGCACGCGCCAGGCCAGACCGATGGCCTCGTGCGGGTTGCCATCTTCGAGCAGCAGGTTGCCCAGGCGCAGCGACGCCTCGGTGAAGAGCAGTTCCAGGCGTTCCCGCTCGACCACCGACCAGTCCTCATAGAGACAGTCGGGCAAGAACGGGCCGCCGTAGAGGCTGATCGCCTGGCGAAAGCGGGCGATAGCCTCGGCGCGTTGCCCCCGTTGCAGGGCGGCGCGCCCCTGCTCCACCGCATTAGAGAACTCCGCGGCGTCGTAGCCGTGGTCGCTTTCGACGTTGAAGCCGTAGGTGTCACCCTGTTGCAGAATATAGTACATTGGCGCGCCCTCGGGCCGGTTGGGTTCGATCGCCTTGGTCAACCGGCTGAGGGTGACGCGGAGGTTATTGGCCGCGGCTTCGGTGTCGAGGCCGGGCCAGAGCATATCCATGATCCGGTCGCGGGGCAACATGCGCCCGCGTTCGACCAGCAACAGTTGCAGCAACTGGCGCGCCTTGACACTGCGCCAGTCGCGGTCACGGATCTCGACATCGCCGCGCCAGACGCCGAAGGCTCCCAGGGTGCGCACGTTGAGGCGATACGCAGGGCGATACACCAGGCGTTCCAGGGCCCTCTCGGCGGCGCTACGCACATCGGGATGGCGGTCCTTGAGCATGGTGCGCAGGGTGGCGTAGGCCTGCGCGGCGCCCAGGTCGCCCAGGAGCGCGGCGACGCGGGCGCGGATTGCCGGAGCGCTATGGCTGGAAAGCATCCGCAACAGCAGCGCTGGCGCGGACTGGGGGAGTTGGCAGCGCAGCACCTCGCCGACCGCCACGGGCGCCAGGTCATGTTCGATGGCGCTGGCGACGGCCTGTTCAACCACGCTCTGCGGCAAGCCGGGCAAAAAGCCGAAGCGGTGGTGCTCACACACGTCCCAGCCGGCCCGCAGCGCTTGCAGCGAGGCCTCGGGGTTGCCGAGGCGTTGTTCGAGCGCCGCCCGATAGATCTGGATCGAGGCCAGGAACAGGCCATCGCCGCGGGCCAGCATCTCGCCGGCAAGTTCGGCGGCCAGGTTGGCGGCTCGTTCGGTTTCGCCGCCTTCGCCGAGCACCACCAGCAGGTAGAGTTGGAGCCACAGATCGTGGGTGCTCTGGGCAGGCGGCGCAAGGTCGCCTGGCGTCTGGACCCGGTTTGTCGCCGCGGCCAGGGCGGGATCGGCGCCCACGGCGCGCGAGCGCCGCGCCAGGTCGAGGGCCGCGGCGGTCGCAGCGACGTCCTGCCTGCTGCGGTGAGCCAGGTAGGCGTCAATCACCTGGGTGCGGGTGAGGAGGGCGGCCGAGCCGCTGGCATTGGCAATGCTCCGCGCCCGCGAGAGGTACGTGATCGCTTCTTCCGTTTCGCCCTGTTCGGCCAGCAGGAGGGCCAGGAAGGCCGCGCTCACGCCGATGACGCTCTGCTGCTCATAGACGCTCAGGCGGCGATAGGCGTCGAGCGCCACGAACACCGCCTCGCTGACCTGGCCCTGCTGGTACAGCGCCAGGGCCTTGAGCAGCAGGAGATTCTGATGCAAGCGGTCGTCGCGCTCTACCTGGGGCATCTCCAGCGCCTGACCGATGGCGGTGAGTGCGGCTTCCGGATAGCCCTGTTGCGTATGGATCGAGCTGACGATCATAGCCAGCAACCACTGCCAGAAGACGCTGCGCGGATGGCGCGCGGCGTGGGCGGCGACGCGCAGGGCGGCGGCGTAGCGGCCGCGGCTGTAGAGCAACGCGGCGGTCGAGGCCAGGGCGGCGCCCCTGGCCCACGTGTCGCGCACGCGATTGGCGGCGTGTACGGCGCGCACGCAGACCCTGGCGAAGTCGGCGGGGCGTCCCTCCCAGAAGATCAGCGCGGCCACGTCGCTGAGGGCGCGCAGTTCGCGTTGATAATTGCCGTCGCGGCTGTAGAGTTCGGCGGCGCGGCTGATCGCCTGCAGCGCCTGATCGGGATGCGAGGCGGCCATGCTCCAGCCCCACATGTGCAACAACTCCGCGTCGCGCTCGCGGCGCTCGGCGGGCAGGCTCTCGAGCCAGGCGCGAATACTGTCGCGCTGGGGGCTTTCGATCAGCGGCCAGGCCCGGCGGCGCAAGGCCCCGGCCATGGCCTCGTCATCGCCGGCGGCGCTGTAGTGCGCCATCGCCACTTCAAGCCGGCCCCGTCGCTCGAAGGCCGCGCCGTAGCGCGTGTGCAGTTCCACCAGCGCCTGGGCGTCAAGGGTGTGGAGCGCGCGCTCGCGCAACAGCCGGCTCCACAAGGGGTGGAACCGGTAACTCGGCACGCCGCTTTCCCCCGTATCAACCAGCGAGATCGGCAGACCCAGTTGCACACAGCGGTTGATCAGCGCCTCTGCGTCGGGGCGCCCCAGCGCTTCGGCGATCAGGGGCGCGTCGAACTGATCGGTCAGCGCGGCCTGGCCGAGAAACTCCAGCAGATCCGGCGGCAGGTTCGCCAGCACCTCCGAGGCCAGATAGTCGAACAGGCTGCGCTCGCTGCTGTCGAGGGTCTCCAGGTAGGCGCGGCGCTGTTCAGGCGCGAGGCGCGCCAGGGCCCGGGCGGCGAGTTGCACGCTGAGCACCCAGCCCTCGGTGCGCTGGAGCAGCAGATCAAGTTCCTCGGCGGGGAGGCGCACCCCCGCGCGGGCGAGCAGTTCGGCCGCCTCCTCGCGGGTCAGCGACAGGTCGCCTTGTTCGACCTCCACCAGCGCCCCCTCGGCGCGCAGGCGCGGAAGGGGCGCGATGTCAATCGGGCGCCGCGAGGCCAGAATGACGTGCAGCGTCGGTGGGGCGGCCCGCAGGAGGTAGCCGATCAGCGCCGTGGTGATCGGCCCGTCGCTGATCAGGTGCACATCGTCGATGATCAAGAACGTTGGCGTGATCAGGGCCGTCTGCAGTTCGCTGAGCAGCGCGCCGGCGACCACGGGCCAGTCGCGTTCGAGATCGGCGGCCGAGTGGATCACGCGCCACGACTCCTCACCCACCTCGGGCAAATGGCGCTGGAAGGCGCGCACCAGGTAGGCCAGCAAGAGCGAAGGGGCCTGATCCTCGGCATCGAGCCCGAGCCAGAGCACATGCGCGCCGGTGCGCTGCAACTCGTCGGCCCATTGGGTCAGCAAGGTGGTTTTGCCATACCCCGCCGGAGCGACCACCAGCGTCACGGGCCGCAGACGCACTTCGGCCAGCAGCGCCTGAAGATCAGGCCGTAGCAGGGTTTCGCTGCGCGGCGCCGGCGGCGCCAGTTTCAGCGGGAGCAGTGCCGGCCCCGGTTGTGATGCGGATCGAACAGTGGCTACCTGGGTCATACGCTTCGCTCCACGGATCAGCCACTAAGACGAGACGCTGTCTCGGCGGGGGGCGGGGGCCGCCGACCCGCGAGTTCCCCCCTTTCGCGGCGGCGCGGTGTCGCCACGCCGCAGCGGAAGGGACGTTGCGGCGGGGCTTTGCCTCTCCGGTCCTGCTGAAGACGAAGCCACGTTGCAAGCCTCAGGCATGGTTTCGCTGCGCGGCCTTGCCCGTACCCGGGTGGGGGAGGCGCGGCGGACCTGTCCCGCCACGCTCCCGCTGGTCCATCCGTGGCGGGGGCTGCGCCTCCCCGTGTCCCTCCAATGAAAACGGAGGGATGAACCATGGCTACTACTTAGGATCGTCGTAGCGCTCGAATCTTCCACTATTGTAAAGCACAAATATACTTGCGCGTCCAACAGATCGGTAGATCGGCGTGTATATCATAGCGCCCTGCTCAAAGAATTGAATAACCCCCGGCGTCTCACCGTCTAACACGATCTCCGGGCTTGTCCACGCCCCCAGGGCGTCGCGGACCCCGGGCCGGTAGAAATAGACGCGCCCGAAGCCGCGCACGGGCTGGTTCGGATCGGGGCCGGGCGTTGGCGCGGGCCCCAGGTCGGCCACGGCCGCGGGTGAGAGCGCCTGGTACGGGCCTTGCTCAAGCCCTTCGAACACGAAGATGTAATCGCGCCAGCGGGTGCGATTGGTCAAATCCCAGTACACCATCGTCCCGCCTTCGAAGAATTGCACCGATCCCTTGCCGGGGCTTTCCGCGACCAGCGGACATCCCAGGCCGACCCGGACGTTGACGTTCTCCCTGAACAGGCGCCCGAAACCGCCGGCCAGCAATTCATCGGGGCAGGCGGCCACCTCGGTGGCCGTGGGGGTCACGGTGGGGCCAGGCGTCGGGGAGGGACTGGGCGTGGCCGTGGGCGCCTCGGTGGGGCCGGGCGTCGGGGAGGGACTGGGCGTGGCCGTGGGGGCCTCCGTAGGTGTGACTTCCGGCGTCGCCGTGGGCCCGCGGCTGGCCGTCGGCGTCGGGGTCGCGCTTGCCGTCGCCGTGGCCTCGATGACCACGGGTAGAGTTGCCGTGGGCGGCTCATTGGTAGGAGCGGGCGTCTCGGAGGGGGTCGCGCTGGGAAGCGGGGGGAGGGTGGTGGAAGGCGGCGGCGGAGGCGGCGTCACACCGCCCCCGGGGCCGCGTCCAGCCACGAGCCAGCCCAGGGTCAGCGCCAGCCCGCCCAGTGCCAGCGCCGCTGCCACCACCGCGAGCCACGGGCCGGAGCGCATGCCGCGCCGTGGGGGCGCCCCCGGTCCTGGCGTCGTCACGGTCGTGGCGCCCGGCGCCGGAGCAGCCAGGAAGGGCGTCTGGCCTGCGGACGCCGCGCCGGCCAGCGCCAGGGCCGGCGTGGGGCCAGGCAGGGTTGCCGCGCCAGCGCCCTGGGCCACCAGCCGCAGATCACGCACAAAGGCCCCGGCGCTCTGGTGCCGATCGTTCGGGTCGCGCGCGGTTGCGCGGGCAAGCACCGCGTCGAGACCCGGGGGCAGGGCCGGATTGAGCCGCGAAGGCGGGGTAAGGTGCCCGTGGAGATGGCCGAGCAGCACGTCCTGGACGCTGCCATCGAACGCCCGGCGCCCCGTCAGGGCGCGGTAGGCCAGCATGCCCAGAGCGTACACGTCGCTCGGCGGGCCGACCGGGCCTCCGGCGATCTGTTCGGGGGCCATGTAGTCGGGCGTGCCGATCAGGGCGCCCGTGGTTGTCAACCCGGGTGCGGCGAGTTGCTTGGCGATCCCGAAATCGGTCAACAACACTCCTGGCCCCTCGGCGGCATCGCTGAGAAAGATGTTGCCCGGCTTGACGTCCCGGTGTATCACCCCCCACCCATGGGCGTAATCGAGCGCCTCCGCTACCGGCGCCAGTACGTCGAGCAGTTCGTCCAGGCGCAACGTGCCGCTCTCCTGGAGCCGGTCCTGCAGGGTCCGGCCGGTCAGCAACTGCATGGCGATAAAGACCATGCCCTCTTGTTCGCCCACGTCGTAAACGGCTACGATGTGCGGATGGGCCAGCGAGGCGGCCGTGACGGCCTCGCGTTTGAAACGCTCCACCACGGCGGGGTCGTCGCTGTAGTGGGGATAGAGGATCTTCAGCGCCACGTCACGCTGCAGCACGGTGTCGGCAGCCCGATAGACCGCGGCCATTCCGCCCCGGCCAAGCAACTCCTTGATATAATAGCGACCGAGACGCTGATGGATGAGGGAACGTACCATAGGTGGCGTGCGACCTGCCGATCCGGGCGCATTAGAGCTATTGTAACATACGCTTTGCCTTCGGCAAGGTATGTCACGCGTCCAATCAAATTCGTTTCTGGGATGCCCACAGGTTCTCCACCGAGCGGGGAGGCGAAGCCTTCCCGTATCCCTCCACCGCGTAAGTCCTGTACCAACGTCACATTCTCATGAATCAAACGCTACGCACCCGGCTTCTGGCGGCGGGGCCGCCACTGCGCGATCTGGCCGCGGGACGCATCGGCCCGGCGCTGCCGGCCGCCCTGACCGCCGCGCTACGCCTCACGCGGGCCGAGCGTGACCGGCTGGTGATCTTCGATCCGGCGGTCGCGCCGCTGATCCGCCCGCTGAGCGACGCGGACGACCTGGCCCCCTGGCACGTCGGCGCCACCGGGCGCTGGATCATTGCCGTGCCGGCATCCCGCGCCGCCGATCTCCCGGCGCGGCATCCGCAGCTCGCCCGGCATCTGGCAAGCCTGCCCGCGCCCCCTGCTGGCGCGCCTGCCCAACCCTGGTGGGCCCTGCCGGCAGCCTGGGAGCGCCCGCCCGAAGCGCCGCGGATCATCATCGGTGGCGCGCTGGTGGCCTGGGACGAAGCGACCGGTCTGGTCGGCGGCGCGGCGACGGTGATCGCCGCGGCTGATCCCTACTGGCTCGCGGTGCTGGCCTCCGCCGTGGGGCGCTCGCTGCTGGCCGCGGGCGTCGCGGTGGAGGACATGCCCATTCCCGACGCTCCTGGCCCGGCGCGGGCCAACCTGGCGGGCCTGGCGCTGAGCGCGGCTATGCTGGCCACCCGGCGGGACGAACTGGAGCGCGCCGTCACGCGACGCCTCGTTGCCGACTTCGGGCCGCCCGGCGCCCAGCCGGGGCCGCGGTTGCGCCGGTGGTGGGAACTGAGCTTCGCCGAGTTGCACGCGGCAGTGAATGAGGAACTGCACAACGATATTCCCGAGCGTTATCGCCCCACCTGGGCCGAGATCCACGCCGATGAGCAAGCTACCCACGCCGACGCCTCCGCCCGCCTGGCCGACCTGGAACGAGCCATCGATACGCAGGTGGCGGCGCTCTTTGGGGTGGAGGGGGAAGCTCTCTAGCGGGATGGGCGAATACGCGGGCGGGGGCGTGGGGAAACCCGGTTTCCTCATACCCCGCTCCGAGGACCTATGTTCACGTGAGTATCCTATCAGCACCATGCCAGGCGACCCGTGCTATACTTGGGCCGTTTCAACAAGAGAACTACCCACCCCAACCAGGGTGGCGCGTGACCGTTCACACCCGGGGTCATCCACGAACCTGGGAGCGAGGGCGTTCGGCCCTCGTCGCGGAGACGCGGGCAAGCCGCCCGCGATCCCGGGAGACATATGAACACGTACGGTGGCGAACCACCGGGTCGGCGATTGGGAAGCATGTTCAGAGAACGTAAGATCAGACGCACCTACGGCGGACACCCGGTTCCGCGGCGGCCAGCCTATCCCCGGCTCCTCGGGCGCCGCCCGGCGCCCGCAATCAAGGTGACCGGCATTGCGGCGAAGTTCGTTCTCGCCCTGCTCATTGGCGCGCTGGCAGTGATCGTGGGCATCGGGGGCGCGGCCTACGCGGCCTATGCGAGCATCGCGGCGAGCCTCACACCGCGGCTCCAGGCCCTGGAAAACCGCCAGTTGTTCCAGTCGTCGCGGATCTATGATCGTAACGGCGTGCTGCTCTACGAGTTCTTCGACGCCGGCAAGCGCACCAAGGTCTCGATTGACGAGATCTCGCCGTTGCTGATCCAGGCGACGATTGCCATCGAAGATAAGACCTTCTACTCCAACCCCGGCATCGACTTCGGCGGCATCGTGCGCACCCTGATCAGCAGCCTGCAAGCGGGTGAAGAGACCGGCGGGGCCTCGACCATCACCCAGCAGGTGATCAAAAACAGCGTGCTCACCGATGAAGAGCGCGCGCCCGAGCGGCGCTATGAGCGCAAGCTCAAAGAGATTATCCTGGCGCAGGAGCTTGACAAGCTCTACACCAAAGATCAGATTCTCGAATTGTACCTGAACGAGAACTTCTACGGCAATCTGGCCTACGGCATCGAGGCCGCCAGCGAGGTCTACTTCGGGGTGCGCGCGCGCGATCTCAACCTGAACCAGGCCTCGCTCCTGGCCGGGTTGCCGCAGTTGCCGAGCGTGTACAACCCGATCAACTACCTGGAGCGCGACGCGCAGGGCGGCTACCTCCCCGGCGTGGCGGTGGGCCGGGGCTGGCTGGACGCCGACTACACCCTTCCGGAGGGCGCTCCCGCGCCCCGGCGGCGACAGGTGGCCGTGCTGCGGCGCATGGTCGAAGATGGCTACGTGAGCGAGGCCGCGGCCCGCGCGGCCCTGGCCGAGCCGCTGCGCTTCGCGCCGCAAGAGGTTCCGCTGAACGCGCCCCACTTTGTCTTCTACGTGCGCGATCTGCTGCAAGAACGGTATGGCCAGGAAACGCTCTTCGGCGGAGGGTTGCGTATCACCACCACCCTCGATCTGAATTTGCAACGGATGGTGCAGCAAAAGGCCTACGAACGCATCAGCGAACTCCGGGCCCGCAATATTCATAACGCGGCCGTGGTGGTGATGCAACCCAATACCGGCCAGATCCTGGCCATGGTCGGCAGCGTTGATTACAACGCCATCGAACCCACCTCTACCCCCGGCGAAACCGGCAACGTCCTCGATGGGCAGGTGAACGTGACCACGCGCGAACGGCAACCCGGTTCGGCGTTGAAGCCCTTCACCTACCTGGCGGCCATGGAGCGCGGCATGACCCCTGAGACGGTGATCTGGGACGTGCCGACCGAATTTCCCACCGGCAACGCCGGCTTTGACGAGTGGTACGCGCCGCAAAATTACAACGGGCGCTTCAATGGTCCGGTGCGGATGCGCACCGCTCTGGCCAACTCGCTGAACATCCCCGCCGTCAAGGCCCTCAGGTTCGCCGGCGTGCAGGAGACGCTTGACCTCCTCGACCGCGTGGGCATCAAGTCTGGTTTGAAGCGGGGCAAGGACTTTTACGGGCTGTCGTTGACCCTCGGCGGCGGCGAGGTGACCCCGCTGGAACTCACCACGGCCTACAACACTCTCGCCAGCGGCGGACGCTACTATCCGCCGGTGGCGGTGCTGCAGATCACCGATGGCGAGGGCCGCCCGCTCGACGCGTTCACGCCCCGCCGGGGCGAACAGGTGGTTGATCCGGCCCTGGTGGCGATTATCAGCGACATGCTGAGTGATGACCGGGCGCGGCAGGCCATCTGGGGCCTGAACAGCCCGCTCAAGCTCTCGCTGCCCGCAGCGGTGAAAACCGGCACCACCAACGACTGGCGCGATGCCTGGGCCGCTGGCTACACGCCCTTCGTCACCGTCGGCGTCTGGACGGGGAACAACAACAATGAGCCGACCGCCAGGGTCGAAAGCCTCACCGGAGGCGGCATCATCTGGCGCAATGTCATGGAGGAACTCTTTGCCTGGATCAGAGACGATCCGCGCTACCGGGCCTTGTTTGCTGCTCCATTTCCTGATAGTGTGATCCCGACCGAGTTTCGTCTGCCCGAGGACGGCAGCGTGCAGCGCCGCCCGATCTGCGCCTTGCCTGGCCCCTACGGCGGCTACAGCGAGGAGTTGTTCACCCGCTCCATGCTCATGGCGATGATCACCCCCACGCCGGAGCGGGTCTTCGGCGCTCCCATCGCGCCCACCGGCGCCCCGTCCGCCGCTTCCGATCCGGATCGGTTGCTTGCCGACGTGAAAGTGCCCTGCAATGCCTTTCAGCGCGTCACGGTGGTGCGCATCCCCGACCCGCAGGAGTGGGGGCGCGACGGCCAGTTCATCGGCCGCGGCGCGACGCTGCCCGAAGGCGCCGAAGAGGGAGCGGTGGACGCCTCTGCCGAGCGTTTCTGCCGCCCGGTGGACGGGGTGAGCTACCCCCCGGAACTGGAGCGCAGTCTGGTCATCTGGAAGTTGCCGCCGCCCGATCCGGATATGCGCGAGCGTTTCGCCTGGCAGGGGGGCGGCGTGTCGGCAATGCGCGTTGATACGCTTCCCGCGTGCGACCCGGCGATGTTTGCGCCACCTGTACCCGTGCCGCCGGTGGCCGGAGCGATTATGATGCCCGACCTCAAGCGTCTTGGCGAGAATCAGGCCCGTGGATTGCTCACCGCCCTGGGGGTGGATGCGGCGAGCATCTACATTGACTACCAGACGCGCTCCCGCATCCCCGATGTGTTTGATCAGTTCGCGCCCTACGCCGTCGTCAGCACCCTGCCGGCTGCCGGCGACTGGATCATCCCCGGCACGACGGTAATCCTCGGCGTGCGCGCCCCCGAGTCGCCGGACCAGCCGCCGCCTGGCGCCCAACCGGCGCCCCCCGAAGCGCCCGCCCCGCAACCGACGGCGCCCGCGCCCCAGCCGACGGCGCCCCCCCCGCAACCAACCGTAGAGCCGGCGCCGCAGGTTCCCACCCCTGCCCAGCCACAGCCAGGGTTGCCGCTCCCGCCTGGCCTGCCCCAGCCCATACCACCCGGCAACAATCCGTAACCTGAGGTTGGGAGGGGGGGCTGAAGCGCCGCGTTCGCTTATTTGAAGGTATTGCTCCCAGACACCCTCTTCCCCGACCGGGCGTGTAACGCGACCTGCCGGATCTCCTAATTGATCGTTTCCGTGCTGCTGGTGCAGAGGTAGATCACCCGCTCGCCGATGTTCGTGGCGCGGTCGGCGCTGCGTTCCAGCGCATGGACCACTTCGATCAGGTCAATGACCGCCTCGAGTTGCTCGGGTCTGGCCTGGGCCTCGGCGATGAGGCGCTCGCGAAGGCGATCCTCCAATTCATCAACGCGCTCGTCGGTAGCGGAGAGACTGTGGGCCAGATCGGTGTCCTGGCGCAGAAAGGCCTCCAGGCTGGTGTTAATCATCTGAATGGCCAGCGTCGCCATCTCGTTGATCTGGGGGGGCGGGAGCAGCAGGGAGGGCCGGCGCACCGCCCGGCGCACGCGGCGGGCGATGCTGTTGGCATAATCGCCGATGCGTTCAAGCTCGCCGGCGATGGCAGTCACGGTGGTGATCAGCCGCAGATCACTGGCCACGATCGGCTGCTGGGTGGCGAGCAGGCGGATGGTGCGCTCTTCTAGGTCGCGCCAGGCGGCGTCAATCTTCGGGTCGTCTCCGGTAATACGGGCCGCTTCCAGCGCGTCCCACGTCTCCAGGGCGTGCAGCGCGTGGAGCAGCGCCTGCTTGACCATGCTCCCCATGCGCAACAGATCTTCGCGCAGGCTGTTGATCTGGCGCGCGTAGCGTTCGCGTAGCATGGGCCTTTCCTTCCTGTGGTGAACATCGTTCGCCGCGTTCAGCCCCCCTCCCAGCCTCCCCCCGCT
>Ga0138355_1156945_pt1 | contig 14681 bp, 9 predicted proteins | sample YNPNP_1300MetaT_FD_101540 | JGI IMG/M metagenome (GOLD analysis project Ga0138355, IMG submission 101540) | Anoxygenic and chlorotrophic microbial mat microbial communities from Yellowstone National Park, USA - YNP NP_1300 MetaT (Metagenome... ...
CCCCGCGCCGCCGCCCCCGCCCGATCTGGCGCCGGGGCCCCCTGACCAGCCCTCCCCGGCGGCGCCGCCTGCCGATCGCCAGCCGCTGGACGCCGAAACCGGCGCCCTGTCCGACCAGAATACGGGCCGCGGCCCCCAACCTGCCGGCGACCAGGAGCGTGTCTTCGAGGTGGGCAGCGGCTTCGCCGCACGGCGGATCGAGGCGCGCCGGGATCGCCTGACGCGCCGGGGATCGGGGCGGCGCTCGCGCACCCGCAGCATGCGCCTGGGCCGCTACGTGCGGGCGCTCCCCGGTCAGGGCGGACGCGATATCGCCCTCGATGCGACCATCCGCGCTGCGGCCCCCGAACAGCCGCGCCGCTCACGCCCGCCGGGGATGGCCATCGCCATTCGCTCTCAGGATGTGCGCGAACGCCAGCGCGAACGGCGCATCGGCAACTTTCTGCTCTTCGTGGTGGACGCCAGCGGTTCGATGGGCGCTCAGGCGCGCATGGTCGCCACCAAGGGCGCTATTATGGCCTTGCTCGCCGATGCCTACCAGAAACGCGACCGCGTGGCCCTGATCACCTTCCGGCGCCACGCGGCCGCCCTGGTCCTGCCCCCAACGGCCTCCATCGAACTGGCCGCGCGCCAGTTACGCGCCCTCCCGGTCGGGGGCCGCACGCCCCTCGCGGCGGGCCTGGCCGAGGCGGCGCGGGTGCTGCGCCTGCACCTGGCGAAGGAACCCGCTGCCCGCCCCATCCTGGTGCTGATCACCGACGGGAAGGCCAACGTGGCCCTCACCCCCGGCGCCGACCCGCGAGCCGAAGCGCTGCGTATCGCCAGGTATCTGGCCCTCGAGCCGCGCCTGACGCCAATCGTTGTCGATACCGAATCCCCCGGCGTGGTCCGCTTCGGTCTGGCCGGCGAGCTTGCCGAGGCCCTCGGCGCGGTCTGCTACCCGCTCGACGACATGCGGGCCGCCGATCTGATCGCCCTTGTACCATCGAGGTGACTATGGAGCCGGTCCCCTACCCCTTCGCGGCGATCGTCGGTCAGGAGCAGATGAAACTGGCCCTGATCCTGAACGTGATTGACCCGCGCATCTCCGGCGTGCTCATCCGTGGCGAGAAGGGCACGGCCAAGTCCACTGCCGTGCGCGCCCTGGCCGATATTCTGCCGGAAATCCCGGTACTTGCCGGCGATCCCTTCCAGACCACGCCAGGCGATCGCTGGCGCGATGATCTGCCCCCCGACACGCCGGTGATCTGGCGCAAGGTGCGCGTGGTCGAACTGCCCGTCGGCGCCACGGAGGATCGAGTGGTTGGCACCCTCGATCTAGAGCATGCGCTCACGCACGGCGAGAAGCGCTTCGAGCCGGGTCTGCTGGCCCAGGCCCACCGCGGCTTTCTCTATGTGGATGAAGTCAATCTCCTCGATGACCATCTGGTGGACATTCTGCTCGACGCCGCGGCAATGGGGGTCAATACGGTCGAGCGCGAGGGGATTTCTTTCAGCCACCCGGCCCGCTTTACCCTGGTGGGGACGATGAACCCCGAAGAGGGCGAGTTGCGCCCGCAACTCCTCGACCGCTTCGGGCTGTGTGTGCGCGTCGAGGGTATCAGGAACACCGACGAGCGGGTCGAGATTATGGAGCGCCGCCTGGCCTACGAGGCCGATCCGGCCGCCTTCGCCCGCCGGTGGGCCGCCGAGACCGAGCGGCTGCGCCAGCGCATCGTTGCCGCGCTGGAACTGCATCCCCGCGTGACCGTCGAGCGCGCCCACATGGTCGCCATTGCCCGCCAGTGCCAGGACCTGGGCGTGGATGGGCATCGCGCCGACATCATCACCCTGAAGACGGCCAGAGCCCTGGCGGCCTGGCACGGGCGCGATCAGGCGCAGGAGGAAGACGTGCGCCAGGCCGCGGACCTGGCCCTGCCCCACCGCACGCGCCGCATGCCGTTTGATCCGATTGGCGAGCTGTCGCGATGAATAGGGAGAGGCCACGATGACCATGAAGATCGTTCTGATCAGTGCCACCGGCAACGGCATCCCGGCGGCGCGCCAGGCGCTGGCCCGTCTCGAACAAGAACACCCCGGACGGTTCGCGATCCAGGCGCGCGCGGGGAGCAATCTGGCCGACCGTGAGCAGGCCGCGGCCTTTGCCGACGAGGTGGTCCGCGCCGCCGACGCCCTGATTGTTCTGCTCCACGGCGGCGCCGCTTCCTGCCCCCACTTCCACGTGCTGGTCACCGCCGCGCGCGAGGCGCTGGTCTACTGCTACATCCATCCTTCCGACGAAGACGCCCTGGCCCTCTCGCAGGAACTCTCGACCGACTACGGCAGTCCCTTCTTCGAGGAAGTGCGGCGCTACATCCAGTTCGACGGCGCCGGCAACTGGCGCAGCCTGTGCTGTATGCTGGCCAGCCGCAAGGGTCTGGCTCTCCCTTATGATCCGCCCCGGCCCCAGCCGACCGAGGGCCTCTACCACCCCGACACCGGCGCCGCTACCACCCTCGAGGCGCACCTGGCGGCGCGGGGCGTCAGCGCCGACGCCCTGCGCCGCTCCGGGCGCCCCGTCATCGGCATGTGGTTCTACACCAGTTACCTCACCGATGGCAATCTGGCCTGGACTGACGCGCTGATTCGCGAGATCGAACGGCAGGGGGGCTTTCCCCTGGCCTGCTTCTACATGCGCATGCCCGATCCCATTCGCGACAACCGCATCTCCGACTGGGTCGTCGAGAACTACTTCATGCGCGATGGCGAGCCGCTGATCCACACCCTGATCAACGTGATGGCCTTTGCCATTCGCCTCTCCACCCCCGCCGTGGCCGACGTGTACGCGCGCCTGGGCGTGCCGGTGCTGCATGCGATGTTGCTCTTTTCACCCTACACCTTCTGGAACGAGACGGTGCAGGGCGTCAGTCCGATGGAGGTGGCCATTAACGCTGCCCAGCCCGAATTCGATGGCGTGCTGATTACTCTGCCGATCGCGACCCAGGAGGAACTGCCGCCCGACCCGCTCACCGGCGCGCGCGTGCACGTTCACCTGCCCATCGCCGAGCGGATCACCGCCCTGGTCCGTCTGGCCCTGCGCTGGGCCAGGCTGCGCTTGATTCCCAATCCCGAGAAGCGCGTAGCGATCATCTTTCACAACTATCCGCCTACCAACGAACGGATCGGTTGCGCCACCGGCCTGGACTCGCTGGAGAGCGTGGCGCGCCTGGTGGGGCAGCTTGCGGACCAGGGCTACCGGGTCGAGCGGCGCTATGCCTCGGGCGAGGAACTGATCGCCGAACTGCTGGCCCACGCCACCAATGATGCCCGCTGGCAGACCGGCGACGCGCTGGCCACTCGCGCCGTGACTCTGGCCGCGCCGGAGCAGTACCAGCCCTGGGTGGCGCAGTGGCCTGCGCAGCGCCGCGAGGAAATCACGCGAGTATGGGGGGCGCCGCCCGGCCCCATCCTGGCCCACAACGACCAGGTGATCATCAACGGGATCGTCAACGGCAACCTCTACATTGGCCTCCAGCCGCCCCGCGGCTTTGCCCACGACGCCGATAAGGTCCACGACCCTCTGCTGCCGCCGCCGCCGGCCTACCTGCTCATGTACCGCTGGCTCCGCGACATCTTTCAGGCCGACGCGGTGATCCATGTCGGCACCCACGGCACCCTGGAGTGGATGCCCGGCAAATCCCTGGCGCTCTCGGAGCGGTGCTACCCCGACATGGCACTGATGGACCTGCCCAACATCTACCCCTACATCATCAACAACCCCGGTGAAGGGGTGCAGGCCAAGCGCCGCTCCTACGCCTGCGTCGTGGATTACTTGACCCCGGTGATGACCAGCGCCGAACGCTACGAACACCTGGCGACCCTGGACACGCGGCTGCTCGAGTATATGCAGATGGCGGCGATGAACCCCGCGCAACTGCCCGCTCTGGCGCGTATGATCTGGGAGTTGACCGTCGCCAGCCATCTCGACCGCGACCTGGAGATTGACGAGACGCGGGCCTTCGCCGACTTCGAGGCCTTTGCCCGTCGCCTGCACAGCTACATCAGCGACCTGGCCGACACGGCCATCAGCGACGGGCTGCACATTCTGGGCGAAGCGCCCATGGGCGCGCAACTGGTCGAGTACCTGGCCCAGCTCGTGCGGCTACCCAACGGGTCTGTTCCCTCCCTGCGCGAACTGATCGCCCGCCAGTGGGGCTACGACTACGACGCCCTGCTGCGCGACCGCGGCGCCCCCGATCCCACCGGGCGCTTTCCCAGCGCCGGCGCGGCCATCGAAGCCATCCACGCCGAGGTCCTGCGCCAGATCCAGGCCGTGCTCGACGGCGACGCCGCGGCTTGCGAGGCCGGACCGCTCGCGCCGGCGCTCAGCTATGTGCGTGACGCCCTGATTCCTCGCCTGGCGCAAACCGGCGACGAACTGGCCTCCATCCACGCCGCTCTGGGGGGCCGCCACGTGCTGCCGGGGGGCAGCGGCGCGCCCACCCGCGGCATGGCCGATGTGCTGCCCAGTGGGCGCAACTTCTACACCGTTGACCCGCTCAAGCTCCCCACCCCGGCCGCCTGGGAGATCGGCGTGGCCCTCGGCGACGCCCTGGTCGAACGCTACCGCGCCGAAACCGGCCGCTTCCCCGACACCATCGGCATGGTCGTCTGGTCCGTCCCCACCATGCGCACCATGGGCGAAGACATCGCCCAGATCCTCTACCTTATGGGCGCGCGCCCTCTCTGGAACCGCTCCAGCGGGCGGGTCCAGGGCGTGGCGCCCATCCCCGCCGCGGCGTTGAAGTTCCCGCGCATTGACGTAACCCTGCGCACCTCGGGCCTGTTTCGCGACACCTTCCCCAACCTGATGGAACTGGTTGACGACGCGGTGCGCATGATCGCCCTGCTCGACGAGCCGCCGGAGACCAATATGCTGCGCCGCAACGTGCTGCGCGACCGCGAGGCGTTGCTGCGCCAGGGCCACGACTCCGAGACGGCCCTGCGCGAGGCGACCTTACGCATCTTCGCCGAGCCGCCGGGGGCCTACGGCACCGGCATTGCCGAGATGATCGAAGCCCGCGCCTGGCGCGATCGCGCCGACCTGGCCGACACCTTCATCAACTGGGGCGGCTACGCCTATGGGCGGCAGGTCTACGGCCTCCCCCGTCACGCCCTGTTTCGCCAGCGCCTGGCCGGCATCCAGATGGTCGTGAAGAATGAAGACACCCGCGAGTACGACCTCTACAGCGACGACGACTGGGCAGCCTACCTGGGCGGCTTCGGGCTGGCCGTCAAGACCGTTTCCGGGCGCGCCCCGCTGGTCTACAGCGGCGACGCCTCCGACCCCCGGCGCGTCCTGTACCGCGACGCGCAACAGGAGAGCCGACGCATCTTCCGCGCCCGCATCCTTAACCCCAAATGGATCGCCGGTCTCCAGCGGCATGGCTTCAAAGGCGCCGGCGACATGGCCCACACGGTGGACAACGCCTTTATCTGGGACGCTGTGGGCGACGTGGTCGAAGACTGGATGTACGAAGACATGGCCCGCCGCTACGCCCTTGACGAGGCCATGCGCCAGTGGATGCGCGAGGTCAACCCCCACGCCTTGCACAGCATTCTGGAGCGGCTGCTCGAAGCCATTAGCCGGGGGATGTGGCAGGCCGACGCGGCCTTGCGTGACCGCCTGCGCCAGATCTACCTGGAGATCGAGGGCGATCTCGAGGAGCGAAGCGAATAGCGAATAGCGAATAGCGAATACGTGCGGGATACTCTATGCTGCTGGCACGCTACTACGATGGTGTGGAGATCCACCGCGCCGACAAGATCATCTACGTGCGCTTCCTCCAGCCGCACCGGGTCATCTCCACCTGCCGCAGCAGCGCGGGCGGCATCCGCGACGACCTGGAGTGCCTCTACAACCACCAGTCCTGCGAACCGCAGGGACACCGGCTGAGCGATACGATCCACGGGCTGGCGGTCCACCAGCCCGACGCCTACCGCGAGCTGATCGCCTCCCGCCACGGCCTGCCCGCCGAACGCTGCGCCACGATGGGCACGGCGGCCAACATGCATACTGCCGGCATGGCCCATGAACGCTTCCGTGACATGGAAGTCGTCGCTGTGGTCACCGCCGGCGTAGAGACGAACGCGGGGCGCGCCGGCGATCCCGCCGCCTACCATGAAGAAGACGGGCGCTACGTCCATGCGCCGCATGGCGGCACGATCGTGATCATGCTCTGCATCAGCCGGGAACTGCGCCCCGGCGCGCTGGTTGAGGCGGTGACGCTGGCGACCGAGGCCAAAACGACGGTGCTCCAGGAGTTGAACGTACCCTCGTGCTACTCCGACGGCCTGGCGACCGGCACCGGCACCGACCAGATCGCCATCGCCGCCCGGCTCGACGGCGCACCGCTCACCGGGGCGGGCAAGCACACCCGCCTGGGCGAACTGATCGCCCGCAGCGTGCAGACGGCCCTGCGCCAGGCCCTGGCGCGGCAGAACGGCCTCTCGCCCGCCGGCCAGTGCAGCGCGCTGGCCCTGCTCCGGCGCCTGGGCGCTCGCGAGGAGACCTTCAGTGCCGCCATCCGCGCCCATCTGAACGAGGATGACGCGCACCTCCTGGCGCGCAACCTGCAGGTCGTGCTGAACGACCCGCCGACGGTGGCCGCCGTGGCGGCCCTGCTGCACCTGCGCGACCAGGTTGGATGGGGCGTCTTGCCGCAGAGCTGCCTGCCCGAGATCTTTGCCAGCGCGGCGGCCCAGATCGCCGCAGCGGTGGCAGGACGCCCGCAGCGGCTGCCGGCTTACTACGAGACGCTGCAACACTCCGCGCTGGCGCTTTCCGCCTCGGCCACCCTCGAGGTAATCGCCCGCGCCTTCGCCCTGGGTTTCAGTGAGAAGTGGACGTGAGGCACGGGCGGGACGCATAGCCTTCTTCATCTTACCGCTGTCTCCGCTTCCACCAGACGCTGAGAAACGCAACACTGCAGACGATCAGCAGCAACCCGCAGAGCAGCAGCATGGCCCCGTTGGCCAGAACGACGGCGACGTTGCCCGGCAACGGTTTGCCCTGGAGCGCATCATCCAGCGCCGGCAGCACGTGCAGCGTCGCCAGCGCGCCGAGCAGCGACAGGATCGCGATGCTCTGCATCGCCCGCCGGGCATACTGCGGCTCCAGTGCCACCACTCCCAGTAAGGCGATGGGCATGCCGAACAGCAACGGCGTCACCGAATCGAACCCTCGCGCGCCGATCAGGTAGCGGCAGACCAGACCGATCAGCGTCAGCGCGATGCCTGCCCAGAGCGCGACCCGCGGCGCGCTCCCAAACGTTGCATGTTCCGTCTTGCGCATAGAAGTGAGCGTGCGTAACCAATGGAGCACCTCCATCGTAGCACACCCGGACGGAGGATACAACGGATCCCATAGCAAATAAGCCGGGGAAGCCCGCCTTCCCCGGCTCAATCTCTCGTGCCGGCCAGGCAACGCCAGGAGCCGCGCCTGGCCGGCGCCCTTCCTGGGGCCGCGATGCCAGCCGATGACGCCTGGCCCTCCTGGCTCAGAGCCGATCCAGACGCACCGCCGGCACAACATCGTAGCGTGGCTCAACCTCACGCGACAGATCGAGCGTCTCCGGGACTTCATCGGGCGCGGCCCAATAGGCCCCGATGCTGGCGCAGGACGGGCACAGGATACGCCCCTCGCGCGCCACTTCGCGCTGGTTGATGACCTCCTCGCCACACTGCGCGCACTGCGCGCGGATGCCGTTGCGCCCGATCAGCGCCGCCAGATCCAGCGTCAGGGTGACGGGGCGCGCCACCAGCAGTTCGGTGATCGGCATGATCTGGTAGGCTTCGAGATAGGCGTGCCAGCGGCTCCGGGCGTTCGGCGCGTAGGAACGGGCCAGCGCCCGGGCCTGGGGGTGGGGATGCAGGCGGAAGGCGCGTTCGGTGCGCATATCCACGAAAGTCGCCGCAACCTTGCCCAGATCGATCAGGCGCAGCGTGCGGCGGCCCAGCCAGCACCCCGTCGCAACGCTGACCCCATCGGCAAAACAGCCGTCGGTCTCCACAACAACAAACAGGCGCTTGTCGGTCCGGGGCAATGCCAGGCCCAGCAGTTCGCCGGCGTACATCCCCATGCGCGCGCCGAGCACCTGGCGCGGGCAGAGGTGCCGGTGCATGGCCGCGGATTGCTCCAGTGTCTCGCGCAGCGGCGTTGAACTGATCAACAGGGTCATGGAGTCTGGCTTTCGTTGTAAGACATGGTTCAAACTCACGTGACAATCCCTCCTTCAGCTCCACAGCTCTTCAGCGCTCCAGATCGGTGCTGTGGAGCTGTGGAGGTGTGAAGCAACGCTCAAGCTCGAACGCTCGATCATACGTGTTCACATGTCTCCTAACGTGAAAATAGGCTGCTGGAGCGGGGGTGTGGGGAAACCGGGAGGGTCTGGGAGGGCGAAGCCCTCCCAAGAAGAACCTTATGTTCATTGCGGCGTTGTGCGGCGGAGCCGCATGGAGGGCTGGGAGCGCGGGCGGCTTGCCCGCGGAGACGTGACTGAGGAAGGTTCGATGTACGGTGCGCAGCGTTCCGCCCCCCTCCCCGCCTCCCCCAGGGGAGAGGCGTCCGGTTCCCTCACCCAGGGGGGAGGGTTAGAGAGGGGGGCGGATGGGTGCCGAACCACTCAGGCAACCGTTTCAAAATTCGTCGGATGGTAGGTCAGCCGCGCGTCAAGGTCCTCCAGGCGCCCGAGCTTGCGCAGGCCGACCGCGCTCCCTTTATAGTACGGAATAACCACCTCCGGGTCAACGTAGGGCGTGGTCAGACTGTTGGCCGTGGAACGGGGATGGGCGAAGAGCATGAAGATCGTGCCGGGTTTGACGCTGGTGCTGATCACCGTGTAGGCCGTGGCCTCGCCGTAGTCGTTGTAGAGTTGCACGATGTCGCCTGCTGTAAGGCCCTCTTTCCTGGCGTCTTCGGCGCTGATCTCGATATAGGGCATAGGCGTCCGTTCGGCGTGGAAAGGGATGTGCAGATCGTTATACAGCGTCTGCCAGTTATTGTTGCGCCCGTTGGTGAGAAAGTAGGGGTATTTGTCAATCTGGGCCTGCAGGACGGCGGGGAAGCCAGGCCAGGGGGTGGGCAGGAGTCTGGCCTTGCCGCTCTCGGTGTAGAACGGTTCGCCGTTCTCGAAGTAGCGCACCCGACCGACCGGTTTGCCATTCACGATCGTGACCGGGGTCTGGATACCGTTATTGCCCGCCGCCTTGAGGAAGGCATAGTCCACCCCCTTGTAGCGCTCGGTGCTGGCCTTCACGCCATCGGCGAACGACTCGCCGCCCTCCAGAAAGACCTCTTCGGCGCTTTGCCACTCGAAGCCGCTGAAGCGCCGGGCCAGATCGGCATTGCCATCGGCTTCGGCCAGGGCTTTGATGCGCTGCGCCAGCATGCCGAGGATCTTCCAGTCCGGTTCAGCGACCCCGGGCGCGTCCATGAACTGCTCATACAGGCGCAGCCGCCGCTCGCCATTGATCGAGGTGATCGGGCTTTCGCCCCAGGCCGCCGCGGGAAAGACCACATGCGCGAAACGCGCCGTCTGGGTAGGATAGATATCCTGAACGATAATGAACAGCCCCCCCTGGTCAATGGCCTCGAGCACCGCCCGGGCCCTGGCGGCATTGTCGGCGGCGAAGTTGGCGTCCAGCGCATCACGCACCAGTTTGCCGCGGGTCTGCAAGGTCTCGCGCATGCGCTGGGCATTGAGGGTGGTCACGGCGGGATTGCAGCCGACCACGTAGAAGACATTGCCCTGCCCCTGGCTCAACAGATCGTCAATGTACGGAGCGGGGCGCGACCCGGGATAGCCCGGCCGCACATAGCCCTCCTGGTGGCCCCCCAACCGCCCACAACCGGTGCCGGGCTTACCGAAGTTGCCGGTCAACAGAGCCAGATTGACGATGCTGCCCACGTTCTGGTAATTCTTCAGGCCCCAGATGATGCCCTTCTCGTACAAGAACATCGCCCGCGGACGGCTGCCAGCGCTCTTCGTTTCGGCGATCCAGCTCGCCGCCTGCTCGAGTTGCGCCCGCGAGAGGCCGGTAATACGTTCCGTCTCGGCCAGCACCTCGTCCAGGCTCTTGCCCATCTGCAGGCTCTGGTCGAGGAACGGCTGCACTGTCTCGGCTTCGATGCGGTTGGCGAGGAAGTCTGTATCGTGCCAGCGGCGCTCGTAGATGATCCGCGCCAGCGCGTTAGCCAGGGCGATGTCGGTGCCGGGGTTGAGTTGCAGGTGCAGCACCCGCTCCTTGCCGCCGGCCTGCTCGCTCACCACCACCGTCGCCGTGCGGCGCGGGTCAATGATGATCATGCGCCCCGGCCCCACCGGTTCACCCGGACGGGCGGCTTCCTTGTCCTTCACCGTGACCCCTTGCAGGTTCGGCAACATGTGGACCAGGTAGAAATTGGTCTGGGTTTCGTAGGAGTTGCAGCCCCACAGCACCAGGGTATCGGTCAATTCGGCGTCCACGTAGGCGAAGTTCAACTCGGGCACGCCCATGTCGCGCGAGGCGTGCACTTCCGAGTTATAGGCGGGCCGGTTGTGGATCGAACAGTTGACCGTCTGCACGGCCTCAAAGAAGAACTTGCCGACGGCCCAGTTATTCTCGAACCCGCCACCGCCGCCGCCGTGATCGAAGATCTTCATGAAGATCGAATCATTGCCATCGCGCTGGATGCTTCCATAGATGACCCGCGCGGTCAGATCGAGCGCATCATCCCAGGTGGTGGTGGCCTGATCGGTAGCGCGGTAGACCAGCGGATGGGTCAGGCGGGCGCTGGTGGGGCCATCGGGTCGGTACAGGCTGGCGCCGAGCGTGCCGCCGCGACCCGAATGGTGGCCCTTGTTGACCACGCACTCCTTGTCGGGCACAATGGCGACGTTGAAGCGCCGGCCATCGCGCTCGGTGATCACCGCATGGTGCGCCGGCGCGATCCAGCCTGCGCTCAGGGGCGCCACCGCCTGGGTGTAATCTACTCCCAGCGCGTTTTCCTCGGGCCGCAGCCCGCCTGCCTGACCTTCGGGCCACTTGTAGACGTTGTAGCCACAGCCGACAATGCAATAGTGGCACACGGTCTGAAACTTCTCGGCGTCGGCGGGGGGCAGCGCCAGCCGATCCGCCGGACGATGCACAGGCATAGTGTTCCCTCCTACAGCTCAGTCAGGCTCAGATTGTGCGGCCGGCCATAGATCAACCCCTGCACGCCGACCGCGTAAATGTCCTGTCCATCCACTTCCAGCACAACCCGCGGCAGATGTTGCGTGGCCGGGCCGCTGATCAACATCGCGTCGGCGGCGGCGTCGAAGTGACTGTAGTGGCAGGGACACATAAACACTCTGGTCGCCGGATCATAGCTCACCGGGCAGCCCATGTGGGTGCATAGCCCGCTGTAGGCGACGATGTCCTCATCTGGACCAACGCCCCCAACGGTCTTCGCGCCCAGTTTAAGCACTTGCACTGGTGAAAATTGATCGGGATAGGTGGTGCTGAATACACCCTTTTGGAGATCGCCAAGGGTGGCGATCTTCAACTGCGGATAGGGCAAAAGATCGCTGACCAGCGGCGCGGGAACGGCTTCGGTTGCGGCGACGCGGGTGGGGGGCGCCGCAGGCGCCGTGGCGGCTGGCGCGGCGGTCGGGGGAATCGCCGTGGGGGGAGCGGGAGGCGCGGAGCAGGCTGCCAGCACCGCAGCCGCGCTGCCAACTGATCCGAGTTTGAGGAAGCTACGCCGGCCGAGACGCGGCTGCTGCGCCCCGGCAACCTCGTCCGGGGGAGTGGCCCCTTGATCTTCCATTGATCGCCCTCCGTACCATCAGCTGTTTACGATCCATACAGGACCTGATCAGCATAGTCGTCTGATCGGCCAGGAGGGAAGATCCAGAGGGGTCAATCTGGTGATCCAAAGGGGTCATGTTGCCTGGGGCGAGCGCCGGCCGTACCTGTTCGCTCCTAGCGTGAACATACGCCCTCGGCGAGGGGCGTGGGGAAACCCGGTTTCCCCATCCCCCCCACCCGGTGGGAGGGTTTGGGAGGGCGTAGCCCTCCCAAGAACAATCGTATGTTCATTGCGGCGTTGTGCGGCGGAGCCGCATGGACATCTGGGGTAACACCCGCGCCTGGGAGCGAGGGCGTCCCGCCCTCGATCTCGCGTCTCCGTGGGCAAGCTGCCCGCGCTCCCAGGAGACACGTGAACACGTACTACCGGCAACGGGACTGCGCGATTGCGCGCGCGTCAAATCCAGCCGCGCCGCATCGCCTCGGCGACCAGTTGCGTCCGATTGCGCACCCCCAGCAGGTCGGTGAGTTCCTGAATGCGTCGTTTGACGGTGACATCACTGATGTGCAGCATTGAGCCGATCTCGGAGGTAGTCGCGCCATCGGCCAGGGCCCGCAGCATGCGCAAGGCGCTGGCATCGCCGCCTGCTTCCTGGCGCACCCGCTCCCGCCGCAGGTCCGCCACGCTGGTGAACAAGGTTCCCACCAGAGCCGGCGAGACGACGTGCTCGCCGCGCGCCACGGCGCGGATGGCATCGAGGATGGCCGCATAGGCGCTGTGCTTCAACAGGTACCCCCGCGCCCCGGCCTCGATCGCGGCTAGCACATACGCCGGCTCATCGTAGCTCGAAAGCACCAGGCAGGCCAGCGCGGGCGCTTCTTCCCGTAGGCGCCGCAGTACATCGAGACCGGCCAGGCGCGGCATGCGCAGATCGATCAGCGCCACGTCGGGCATAAGGGTGGCGATCAGCGCGAGCACCTGCGAGCCATCATCAGCTTCGCCCACCAGCGTCATGTCCGTCTGGTACCCGATGAGGCTGCGCATCCCTTCACGCACGATAGGATGATCATCGGCAATGAAGACTCGTATCACGAGCGCCTCCTTCAGTGCGGCCGGTCAAGCGGCAACCTGACCACCACGCGGGTCCCCCCTCCGGGAGGCGAGTCGAGCGCGAGCTCGGCGCCGATCGCATGGGCCCGCTGGGCCATGCTCAACAAGCCCAGACCGCCGCCCCGTACCGCTGCCCCGCCGCATCCATCATCGGCCACGATCAGGTTCAGGTGCCGTTCATCGCAGAACAGGCTCAACGTCACGCTCGAGGCGTGGGCGTGGCGGCTACAGTTGGCCAGCGCCTCCTGGACGATCCGGTAGAGGGGAACGGCCCGCGCTACCTCCAGCGAGGGGACGCAGGGGTCGAATGCGCAGTGCGTGCGGATCTGCGTCGCGGCAGCCCACTGCTCGGCCAGTTCACGCAGCGCGGCAGCAAGATCGCCTTCGTCCAATCGCGGTGGGGAGAGATCCCGGACAACGCGCGCAAGCTCCTGTTCAACCGCATCGAGGGCTGCCCGCCCATGGATGAGATGCGTCTCCATCGCCCGGGCATCCTCCCGCAGCAACGCTTCCCCCAGGGCTGCAAGGTGCAACTGCGCCCCCAGAAGGGCCTGCCGCGCGCCATCGTGCAGATCGCGGGCGATCCGTTCTCGCTCGGACTCGCCGGCCGCCAGCGCCGCTGAGACGCCGGCTATCCATGAGCACTCATGGGCGCCCTCTCCATGCCCCATCTCTCGTCGGGGCCGAACCGCCATCGCGCTGAGTCGCAGATGCTGCACCAGCGCCAGCGCCGCCAGATCGGCATACTCATGCACAAGCCCCAGCGTGCCGGCGGCGATTGCCCCCGGCTGGCGCGCATATGCCAGTTGCACGACAGCGAAATTCTGGCCCTCCCACTGCAACGGCACGCTCAAGATCGGCCGGCACTCGCCGCCGCGACAGTACTCCCAGCGCGCCTCGTCATCGTGGGCGCAATCCACGAGCTGCGGCAGCGATCGGCGCAGCGTGTGCCACGTCAGACGGGCGCCATCGAGCGCGTCCGCCGGGTGCGTGGCCGCGGCAGCAGGATACCGCGCCACCGGCGCGACGCTCTGCCGCGCATCCAGGAGGTACACCACGGCCTGATCCGCGCCCAGCATCTCACAGCCGAGTTGGAGCACCGTTTCCGGCAATCCCGGCTCGCCCAACCGGGCCAGCAACTGTTTCGCTATGTCCAACCGTGACCGCTGGTTGGCAACGTGACGCTCTGGAGAGTTGGAATGACCCACTCCGGCCCGCCGCGCCCCGTGTCGTCGCGCCATACGCTTGTTGCTCTGCTCCATTGCACGAGCCACCCTTGCGGCGTCGAGGCGCCGGCGCTCCCCCAACAGGCCATGAGGTGGACAAACTGTGTCCTCCCCTGCAAAGCAGCGGGGAGCAAACGGCGCCCTGGCACACCAGCCAAAGAGGATGGCGCCACCGCATGTTCCGGCACGCAAGATGGCAGGAACACAGGATGCACCCACCTCTTGCGCCGCCGATGTTATGGTCTTTGAACGATTACTCCGCTATGCCGGGCTGGCCGTGGGGCTGAAGCCCTCGGCTAGGGGATGCGAAGCCCGCCTGCGCGGGCTATACCGGAGTATGTATTCAAAGACCATTACATCAGCCGTCCATGCGGCTCCGCCGCACACGAACAGGATGAATATTAGGTTCTTCCTGGGAGGGCTGCGCCCTCCCAAACCCTCCCACGGGCGGGGGGATGGCCTGACCTTCACGCCAGCGGGGGCGTGGAAAACCCGCTTTCCCCACACCCCTGCTCCAGCAGCCTATATTCACG
>Ga0138355_1006811_pt1 | contig 14592 bp, 27 predicted proteins | sample YNPNP_1300MetaT_FD_101540 | JGI IMG/M metagenome (GOLD analysis project Ga0138355, IMG submission 101540) | Anoxygenic and chlorotrophic microbial mat microbial communities from Yellowstone National Park, USA - YNP NP_1300 MetaT (Metagenome... ...
GATGGTGATGCCGGGGGACAACGTGAACATGAAGGTGAAGCTGATCACGCCGGTGGCGCTGGAGCAGGGGTCGCGGTTTGCGATCCGCGAAGGCGGCCTGACGGTGGGCGCCGGCACCATCACCCGGGTGGCCGAATAGGTGGTTCTGAGTGCTGAGTGCTGAGTGGATTTGTCTCAGCACTCGGCGCTGAGCACTCAGCACTGAAGAGATATGGCTAAGCAACGACTTCGCATTCGCCTCAAGGCGTACGATCACCGCGCGCTCGATCAGTCTGCGCAGCGCATCGTCGAAACTGCTGAGCGCACCGGCGCGACGGTTGTCGGCCCGGTGCCTTTGCCGACGCACATCGAGCGCTACACTGTGCGCCGCTCGCCGTATATCGACAAGGACTCGCACGAGCATTTCGAAATTCGCACCCACAAACGCCTGATCGATGTCATGGATCCGGATTCCAAGACGATTGACACGCTCATGCGCTTGAATCTGCCGGCAGGCGTCGACATCGAGATCAAGCTCTAATGTCCGATGGATGATCTCCGATGGATGACTCGCATGAGTCGTCTCAGCCGCAGGTCGTCAATCGCAAATCGTGAATTGACATGAAGAAGTTAATCGGACGCAAAGTTGGCATGACGCAGCTCTTCGATGAGAAGGGCAACGTCACCGGGGTGACCGTTTTGGAAGCGGGTCCCAACTACGTCACGCAAGTGAAGACAGTGGAGAAGGACGGCTACAGCGCCGTTCAACTTGGCTTTGGGCCAACCCAGCCCCGCAAACTGACGCGCGGCCAACTGGGCCATCTGGGCCAGCTCAAATCGAGCGACAAGCACCCCAAGCGCCGCGCGCTGGGCGATGGCAGCGTTCCGCCATTGCAGACGCTGATGGAGAACCGGCTGAAGGAAGTCGATGTGGCCGAGGGTCAGATCATCAACGCCGGCATTTTTGCGGTGGGCGAGATGGTGGATATCACGGGTGTGACGAAAGGGCGCGGATTCTCCGGCGGCATCAAGCGCCACGGTTTTCATCGACAGAAGAAGACGCATGGCGCGTCGGACCGCGAGCGCGCGCCGGGGACGATCGGCGCCGGCACAACGCCGGGCCGTGTCGAAAAGGGCACCCGCATGGCCGGCCACTATGGCGCCACGCAGGCCACCTCGATGCGGCTCAAAGTCATGATGGTCGACCCCGAACGCAATCTGATCGCGGTGCGCGGGTCTGTGCCCGGCCCGAACGGCGGCATCGTGGTCATTAAAGAGGCGCGCAAGGCGTAATGGACATGAAACTCCCTGTAAAGAATCTCAAAGGTGAACAAGTCGGCGAGGCCGACCTGCCGATGAGCGTATTCGGCGCGCCGATCAGCAAGGCGCTGATGCATCAGGCGCTGGTGCGGCAGAATGCCAACGCGCGCCTGGGCACGCACAAAGTCAAGACTCGCGCAGAGGTCAGCCGCACCACGAAGAAGCTCTTCCGGCAAAAAGGCACCGGCCGCGCGCGCCAGGGCAGCATGAAAGCCCCGCACTGGAAAGGCGGCGGCGTGGCTTTCGGGCCGACGCCGCGCAGCTATGAGCAGTCCATGCCCAGGAAAATGCGTCGCGCGGCAGTGCGCAGCGCCCTCTCTCAAAAATTGCTCGACCAGAGCATCGTGCTGGTGGACAGGCTCGAAATGGAAGCGCCCAGAACCCGCGACCTGGCAAGCGCCATGGCCGCTCTGGGAGTGAGCAGAGGCCTGCTGGTGCTGCCGGGGCGCGACGAAGCCGTGGAGAAGTCGGCGCGCAATCTGGCCAGTGTCAAGACGCTGCTGGCCGGCTATCTGAATGTGCGCGACATCTTCAAGTACGACCATCTCGTCATCCCGCTCGATGCGCTCAAGACCATCGAGCAGTGGCTGGGACAGCCCGGCGGAGAGATCGCTGTCGGAGACGTCGCGCAAGACGCAGCCGGTCAGGAGAATGAGTGAGCAGGCGCCGGACCGAACGTGCAGGCTCAGGAGTGAACCATGCATCCATACGAAGTGTTGAAACGCCCGCTGATCACTGAAAAGACGCAGTGGCAGGTTGGCTACGAGTCGCCTCAATACGCCTTTGAGGTGGATCGACGGGCGAACAAGGCTCAAATCAAAGAGGCCGTCGAGGTGGCTTTTGACGTGACGGTGACGCGCGTCAATATCATCAACACGCCGGCCAAACGCCGTCGAAACCCCCGCAGCCGCATCCTGGGCGCCAAAGCCAGCCAGGTGGTGCGCGCCAAACCGCGCAAAAAAGCCATCGTGCAGGTCAAGGTTGGCGACCGCATTCCATTGTTTGAAGGAGTGGCCTGAACCATGGCTGTCAAGACGTATAAACCGACGACGCCGAGTCTGCGCGGCACCGTGGCGAGCGACTTCAGCGATGTGACGCGCGACACGCCGGAGAAGTCTCTCGTGACCGACCTGCGCAAGCAGGGCGGCCGGAACGCGCGCGGCAAGGTCACTGTGCGGCATCGCGGCGGCGGCGCCAAGCGAGCCTATCGCCTGATCGACTTCAAGCGCGACAAGTTCGGCGTTCCCGCCCGTGTGGCGACTATAGAATACGACCCGAACCGCTCTGCGCGTATTGCGTTGTTGCACTATGCCGACGGCGAGAAGCGATACATCCTGGCGCCGGTTGGCATGCAGGTGGGCGACGAAGTGATGAGTGGCCCGCAGGCCGAAGCGCGCGTCGGCAACGCGATGCCGCTGGCCAATATCCCGGTCGGCAGCCAGATTCACAATATCGAGTTGCGCCCCGGCCGCGGCGGGCAGATCGTCCGGTCGGCTGGAGCATCGGCGCAGTTGCTGGCGAAGGAGGGCGACTATGCCACGATTCGCCTGCCAAGCGGCGAGATGCGCATGGTGTTGCAGGTCTGCATGGCAACGATGGGCCAGGTTGGCAATCTCGACCATAGCAACATCAAGTTGGGAAAGGCAGGGCGCAAGCGCCATCTGGGCATTCGCCCGACTGTGCGCGGCTCCGCTATGAGCCCGCGCGACCATCCGCACGGCGGCGGCGAGGGACGCTCCCCGATCGGCATGCCCGGGCCGCGCACGCCCTGGGGCAAAGTGGCCCTGGGCCGCAAGACACGGCGCAACAAGCGCACCGACAAGTTGATAGTGCGCCGGCGGGAGAAGAAGAAGAGGTAACACGTAGAGCGCAAAACGCGGCGCGTTGCGGCGCTCCTGCGTTTTGGGTTTCACGAGGTAGAGCATGTCGAGATCTCTAAAGAAAGGGCCGTATGTCGAGCCGAAGCTGCTGAAGCGGATTGAGGCGATGAACACGCGCGGCGAGAAGAAGGTTGTGCGCACGTGGTCGCGCGCCTCGACCATCTTCCCCCAGATGGTGGGCCACACGATCGCCGTCCACGATGGCCGGCGGCATATCCCGATTTACATCACCGAGAACATGGTGGGCCACAAGCTGGGCGAGTTTGCGCCTACGCGCACATTCCGCGGCCATGTGGGCAAAGACAAGGAGGAGGGAGGTTAGTCGACCATGGCCCAAAAACTGGCAAGCAAACTGGACAACAACGAAGCGTTCGCCTCCATGCGCTACGTCGGCATGTCGGCGCAGAAAGTCCGGCTGGTGGTTGACCTGGTGCGCGGCAAAAAGGCGGTCGAGGCGCTCACTCTGCTGCGCTTCACCCCAAAGGCTGCCGCTGAGCCGGTGAGCAAGGTGATTGCGTCGGCGGTTGCGAATGCGACCGAGAACAAGCAATTGAACCCGAACGATCTCGTGGTGAGTCGCATTTGGGTCGACGGCGGCCCAACCCGGCAGTGGCGCCGGTTTGCGGCGCGCGGCCGTTTCCGCCCGTTGCAGCGAAAGAGCTGCCACATCAACGTGGTTGTGAGCGAGACGGCAGAGGAGACGAGCGAGGAATAGGCACATGGGACGCAAAGTTCATCCGTATGGCTTTCGACTGGGCATCATCCGCGACTGGAAGAGCCGCTGGTACGCGCCGAAGCGCGAGTACACGAAGCTGGTCAAGGAAGACCATTCTCTGCGCAGCTACTTGCAGCGCGAGATGGAAAAGGCCGGCGTGGGCGACATCATCATCGAGCGATTCCCGCCCAATCAGTTGCACGTGACGGTGCACACGGCGCGCCCCGGCGTGGTGATCGGCCGCAAAGGCGCGGCTGTCAAGGGCATTCGCGAAGGCATGGAGAAGCTGACCGGCAAAAAGGTCAAGCTGGATATCGAGGAAATCAGCAAGCCGGAGATGGTGGCCCAGCTCGTGGCCGAGAATATCGCTCAGCAGATTGAGCGGCGCATTCCCTATAACCGGGCGATCAAAAAAGCGGCTCAAGCCACGATGCAAAGAGGCGCCCTCGGCGTGCGCATCGAGTGCGCAGGGCGCCTCAACGGCTCGGAAATGAAGCGCACGGACAAGGTCATGGAAGGGCGGATTCCGCGCAGCACCCTCCGGGCGGACATTGACTTTGCCAGGGCTGAGGCGTCAACGACATACGGCCAGATCGGAGTCAAGGTCTGGATTTACAAAGGCGACATTCTGCGCCCGTTGACGCCGGAAGAGCAGCCTGCGCCGCGCCGCAGCCGCGATCGAGATCGAGACCGCGATCGGGATCGCGGAGACCGTGGGGATCGCGGGAGTGGACGCGCCTGATTGAGCAGCCGGCTGGGCGGCGGGGGTTACCCGGCGCCGGCGCCCGGCAAGGATGGAAGCTATGTTGATGCCGAAGAGAGTGAAATACCGCAAACAACAACGCGGCCGCATGAGCGGCATGGCGAACCGCGGCGTTGACGTTGAGGCGGGCGAGTTTGGTTTGCAGGCGCTGGAGCCGGCGTGGATCACGGCCCGCCAGATCGAGGCTGCCCGCCGCGTGATTGTGCGCGAAATGAAGCGGCGCGGCAAGGTGTGGTGCCGCATCTTCCCGGACAAGCCGGTGACGGCCAAGCCGGCTGAGACGCGCATGGGCAAGGGCAAAGGCTCGGTCGATCACTGGGTCGCCGTGGTCAAGCCGGGGCGGATCATGTTCGAGGTGGCCGGCGTGCCCGAGGATGTCGCCAAACTGGCGCTGAGCCAGGCCGCCTACAAGCTGCCGATCCCCACGCAGGTCGTCGTGCGGAGCGAGATCTAGTCGAGGTGAGGCGAGATGACTTTCAGTGAACTGACGGCTCTGGCGACCCCGGAGCTTGAAAAGAAGCTCGACGACACGTATCGCGAGCTGTTCAATTTGCGCTTTCAGCGCGCGCAGAATCAGTTGAAGGACACCAACAGCATCAAGCGCGTCCGGCATGATATCGCGCGCATCAAGACGGTGTTGCGCCAGCGCGAACTGGCCCAGGCGATCAAAGAGGCCCAGGCGCAGCGGCGAGGTGAGGCATGAGCAGGGAAAATCGACGCCGGATGGTGGGCGTTGTCGTGAGTGACAAGACAGCCAAGACCATTGTGGTCGAAATCGACCGCACTGTGCGACATCCTGTCTACCGCAAGGTGCTGCGCCGGAGCCAACGCTACATGGCGCACGACGAACAGGATGAGGCCAGGGAAGGCGACCTGGTGCAGATTGTGGAATCTCGCCCCCTCAGCGCGCGCAAACGCTGGAGGCTGGAGCAGATTCTCCGCAGGGCAAACGCGTAGGACGCCGGACAGGCGCAGGCCTGACGCGCAGGAGCTTTAGTCATGATTCAGCAGGAAACGCGTCTGCAAGTGGCAGACAACACAGGAGCCAAAGAGCTTCTCTGTATCCAGGTGCGGGGCGGCAGCAAGCGCCGCTATGGCGCTGTGGGCGACGTGATCGTGGCGACGGTGAAGTCCGCCAGCCCAACCGCAGATGTGAAGAAGAGCAGCGTCGTCAAGGCGGTCATCGTGCGTGTGGCAAAGGAGTATCGCCGGCCGGATGGGTCGTACATCAAGTTCGACGACAACGCGGCGGTCATTCTGGCCGATGACGGCGTCAACCCGCGCGGCTCGCGCATCTTCGGGCCGGTGGCGCGCGAGTTGCGCGACAAGGGATTCATGAAAATTGTGTCTCTGGCGCCCGAGGTGCTGTGACCGGCTGCGACTGGAGGTCGTGGAATGAAGATCAGGAAAGGGGACACCGTTGAAGTGCTCGTCGGCAACGACCGCGGCAAGCGCGCCGAAGTCGTTCGCGCGCTGCCGAAGCAAGGCAAGATCGTCGTGCGCGGCGTCAACATCGTCAAGAAGCATGCCAAGCAGCGCCGCCAGAATCTGCGCGCCACCCAGACCGGCCTGGTGGAATTGGAGATGCCCATCGACGTCTCGAATGTCAAGCTGGTCACGCCATCGGGCAAGGCCACGCGCGTCAACTATCGCGATGAGAATGGCGCGCTGAAACGCTACTCCAACAAGTATGACGAAGTAATTGACTAGCCGACGCGGGAGCAGTCACTCGTCAGTGATCAGATTCCCGTCTGACTACTGACTACTGACTACTGACTACTGTCTACTGTCTACTGACTACTGAAACACAATGGCTGACTACAAGAAGAAATACCTGGACGAGGTGAGGCCGGCGCTGGCGCGGCAGTTCGGGTACAAAAATGTGATGCAGGTGCCGAAGATCGAGAAGATCATCGTCAACGTCGGCGTGGGGCGTGAGTCGGCCGATAACCCGAAGGTGCTCGATTTCGCGGCCAACGATGTGATGGCCATCACAGGCCAGAAGCCGGTGATCACCAAAGCCAGGAAGTCGATCGCAAACTTCAAGCTGCGCGAAGGCCGCCCGATCGGCGTCAAAGTGACGCTGCGCGGGCCGCGCATGTGGGATTTCCTGGATCGCCTGATCAATCTGGCGTTGCCGCGCGTGCGCGACTTTCGCGGTGTGCCCGCCGACGCTTTTGACGGACGCGGAAACTACACCCTGGGGCTGCGCGAGCAGTTGATCTTTCCGGAAATCGAGTACGACAAGGTCGACAAAGTCCGGGGCCTGGAGGTCACGATCGTGACCTCGGCCCGCAGTGATGACGAGGGTCGCGCGCTGCTGTCTTTGTTTGGCATGCCGTTCGCCAAGGCTGGCAGCGAGGCGTAGAGATTGATCGGCGGACAGACTGCGCGGCGGGACGCCGGGCCAGTCTGGCGACGAGTGGAGTAAAGAGCAAGCATGGCAAAAAAGTGCATGGCTTACCGAGAGATGAGGCGCAAGTATCAGACGCGCGTGCGCAATCGATGCTCGATTACAGGCCGCCCGCGCGGCTATATGCGCAAGTTTGGCCTGTCGCGCATTGCGTTTCGCGAACTGGCGTTGCGCGGCGAGATCCCCGGCGTGCGCAAGGCGTCCTGGTGAGCCTGGACAGCCCGGCTCAGGCCAGGGTCAGGGCAAGCGTGTGAGTGTGAGGAAGAAGGACAACTCATGGTTACAGATTCTCTGAGTGACATGCTGGCTCGCATCCGCAACGCGGCCGCTGTTGGCCACGTCTCGGTGGCGGCGCCGGCATCCAGGTTGAATATCCGGGTGGCCGATATTCTGAAAGAAGAGGGCTACCTGGAGAGCTACGCGGTGGTTGAGTCAGGCGCGAAGAAGACCCTCAGTCTGACGCTGCGCTACAGCGGTCAGCGCCGGTCGCGCCGGCCGGTGGTTACCGATTTGCGCCGGATCAGTTCGCCGGGCCGCCGGGTGTATTGCGGTAAGACCGAGATACCGCGCGTGTTGAGCGGGCTGGGCGTGGCGATTCTGTCAACGCCCAAGGGTGTTATCACCGGCAATCAGGCGCGCCGCCTGGGCGTGGGCGGCGAGGTGCTGTGCTACGTGTGGTAGCCGGCTGCTCTGCGGCGGGCTTGCCCGCGAGGAGTTGAGCGATGTCACGAATAGGCAAGAAACCGATTGAAGTGCCCAAGGGCGTCGAGGTCAAGATCGATGGCGCCACGGTCAGTGTGAAGGGGCCGAAGGGCGAGTTGAAACGAACATTTGACGCGCGGCTGGAGATTGCGCGCGAAGACGGGCGTCTGGTTGTCAAACGCGCCAGCGACGAGCGCGAAATTCGCGCGCTGCACGGCTTGACCCGCGCGTTGATTGCGAACATGGTCGCCGGCGTGTCGACTGGATTCTCACGTCAGCTTGAAATCGGCGCCGAGAGCGTCGGTTATCGCGCAGAAATGTCGGGCAAGAATCTGGTGCTGTATCTGGGTTATTCACACCCGATCGAGATGACGCCGCCGGACGGCATCGCCTTTGCCGCAGACTCAAAGACGCGCACGATCACCGTGAGCGGCGCAGACAAAGAGCTTGTGGGCGAGATCGCGGCGCGTGTTCGCAAGCAGCGACCCCCGGAGCCATACAAGGGCAAGGGCATCCGCTATGTGGGCGAATCGATCAAGCTGAAGCCGGGCAAAGCAGGCAAGACAGGCAAGGGCGGCAAGTAGTCTGATTGCCGACGGCGCAAGACGGAACTGGCTGGCAGCCACCAGAGGCCGACGAGCCAGTCTCCAGACAAAACTCTGGAATTGGAGTAACACGATGGCAGTCACGAAAGCAGATCGGCGCGAACGCCGGCGGCGGCGGGTGCGCGCAACCGTTCATGGGGTGGCAGAGCGCCCCCGCTTGAACGTGTTTCGCAGTCTGAAACACATTCATGTGCAGTTGATTGATGACGATGCTGGCCATACCCTGGCGTCTGCATCCAGTCTCGACGCGGCGATCAGGTCGCAAGGGTTGAAGAAGACCGAGGAGGCCGCGATGGTTGGGAAGCTGCTGGCGCAGCGGGCGCTCGACAAGCAAATCAAGCGGGTGGTGTTTGATCGCGCCGGCTACCGATATCATGGGCGCGTCAAGGCTGTGGCCGATGGCGCGCGCGAAGGCGGATTGGAGTTCTAACGCATGGAAAAGAGACAACGGCGTGAGCCTCGACAGAGCAATCGGCCTCAGGATAAGCCGCAGGACGAATTCGATCAGCGCATCGTCGACGTCGCGCGGGTGGCGAAAGTCATTAAGGGCGGCCGGCGATTCGCCTTCCGCGCGTTGATCGTGGTGGGCAACAACAGCGGCAAGGTTGGCATCGGCACCGGCAAAGCGCGCGGCGTGCAGGACGCCATTCGCAAAGCCACCGAGCGCGCGCGCAACAACATGAAAGACATCACCTTGAGCGGCGGCACGATCCCCCACGAAGTGACATTCAAATACGGCGGGGCGAAAGTGCTGTTGAAGCCGGCGTCGCCCGGCACCGGCATCATCGCCGGCGGCGGGGTGCGCGCTGTGCTTGAGGCAGCCGGGGTGAAGGACATTCTGACCAAATCGCTTGGCTCGTCCAGCAAGCTCAACGCGACGTTGGCTACATTCAACGGGCTGTTGAGCCTGAAGAAAGTTGACGAAGAGGCGCAGCGCCGCGGCAAGCCTGCCGCGCATCTGAAGCCGTTCTGGGAGCGCGGTGAACGCCATGAGTCTGAGCAATAACACAACAGGACAGCCGAAGCGCCTCGTCGTCCGCTGGGTGAAAAGCGCCGCCGGGTACAGCATTCGCCAGAAGCGAACCATCAAGGCGCTTGGACTCAGCCGGCTTGGGCAAGTTGTCGAGCATGACGACACGCCCCAGGTGCGCGGGATGATCAATGCAGTCTCGCACCTGGTGGATGTGCAAGAGCAGGAGCAGGCAAAATGAAATTGCATGATTTGCAGCCGGCGAGCGGCTCGCGCAAGCCGAAGCGGCGCAAGGGCATCGGCATTGCCGCCGGCCAGGGCAAGACGGCTGGTCGCGGCCAGAAGGGCCAGAAGTCGCGTTCGGGCGGCGTGAAGCGCGGCTACTTCGAGGGCGGGCAGTTGCCGCTTGTGCGCAAGCTGCCGTTTGCGCGCGGGGTAGGATTCAGCAACCCGTATCGCATCGATTACGCGCCGGTCAATGTCGGCGAGTTGGCGATGACGTTTCAGGCCGGCGCCGAAGTGACGCCGCAATCGCTGGTCGAGGCAGGTCTTGTGGACAAAGGCGAAAAGTATGTCGCCATTCTCGGCGATGGCGACCTCGACGTTGCGCTGAAGGTGACTGCTCACAAGTTCTCCGCTGCTGCCAAAGCCAAGATCGAGCAGGCCGGCGGAACGACGGAGCAGATCAGGGTGACCCGGGGCGGGTACCGCACCAGGTAGATCGAAATCTGACCGCTGAAGGCCGGATGCCAGAGCGCTGACGGCGAGGATTGATCGGGGCACACATGCTACAAGCTGTACGAAACGCGCTGTTGATGCCGGAGCTGCGGAACAGGATTCTGTTCACAGTCTTTATTCTGGCCATCTATCGATTGATCTCGCACATTCCGGTGCCGGGCGTGGACATCACCGTCCTGCGCCAGATTCAGGAGAGTGTGCAGAGCGGGGCTGCTGGCGGTCTCGGCAACCTGGTTGGCCTGTTGAGCCTGCTTTCCGGCGGCGCTGTGGCCAACTTCTCGGTGTTGTCGATGGGCGTGTACCCCTATGTGACGGCGCAGATCATTCTGCAGTTGCTGATTCCGATCATTCCCCGGCTCGAAGAGATGTCCAAGGAAGGCGAGTCGGGCCGGCGCAAGATCAATCGCATCACCTACTTTGCCACGGTGCCGATGGCCATGCTCAACGCGATCGGCCAGGTTGCCATCTTCGAGCAAATCGCTGTCAGCGCAACCGGCGGCCAGGCGCGGGTGATGCCGGCCTGGGGTCTCGTCCCAGCCGAGAACATCCTCCCGACACTGGTCACCATCATGACCATGACCGCCGGCACCATGTTTGCCATCTGGCTGGGCGAGTTGATCACCGAGCAGGGCATCGGCCAGGGATTGTCCATCATTATCTTTGGCGGCATCGTGTCCCGTCTGCCTTTCAACCTGCTGCGCATCGCCGGCACGTCGCAAGACGCGGTCACAGGCATCGCCACGGTCGTGTCGTTCTTCGTCATTCTGATCGCCATGGTCATGGTGATTGTGGTGATTCAGGAGGGCGAGCGGCGTATACCGGTTCAATATGGCCGGCGTGTGCGTGGGCGACGCGTAATGGGCGGTGTCGGGACGCACATCCCGCTCAAAGTGAACTCGACCGGCATGATCCCGATCATCTTTGCCCAGGCCATGCTGGTGTTCCCTGCCGTCATTGCCGGGTTCTTTGTGAACAGCACGGACGCCAATGTGCAAGAAATCGCCAATGGCATCGTGCGTCTGTTCACAGGCAGCCGGTTGGGGCTGGGTATTTCTGCGGAACTGGTCATATACACAGTGCTTTATTTCCTGTTGGTGGTAGGCTTCACCTACTTCTATACCAATGTGGTCATGGAGCAGCAGAACCTGGCGGAGAACCTGCAGAAGCAGGGCGGATTCATCCCCGGCATCCGGCCGGGCAGGACCACCAGCCAGTACATCATGCGCATCATGCGGCGGCTGACCCTGGTCGGCGCGCTGTTCCTGGGGATTCTGGCGATTACGCCGTATCTCATCGAGTTCGTTGCGTATGGCCTCCGGTTGACATTTCTGCAGCCATTGGGCGGCAACTCGCAGCTCATATCCGGCGCAGGACTGCTGATCGTGGTCGGCGTGGTGCTCGATACGATGCGCCAACTTGAGGCGCAACTCATGATGCGGCGCTACGAAGGTTTCATTCGTTAGTTGGCGCTTGCGTCGCCTGAGGTCAGACGGCGACACAGGCTCTCTATGGGAAAAGCGGACATCATGGACACATCGACGCATTGCTGGCGCGGCATTATCTTGTTGGGCGGTCCAGGATCTGGCAAAGGCACACAGGCTGCGCTGCTGGCGCAGGAATTGGGCGTGCCTCACATCTCGACGGGCGATCTTTTTCGCGAAAACATCAGGATGGAGACGCCCCTGGGCCAGTTGGCCAAAACCTACATGGAAAGGGGCGAGCTGGTGCCGGATGAGGTGACTGTCGGCATGGTGCGGGAGCGGGTGAAGCGGCCCGACTGCGCAAATGGTTTTATCCTGGACGGATTTCCGCGCACGATAGCTCAGGCTGATGCTCTCAACCAGGTGCTTGCCGATATGCGGCAATCCCTGACGGCGGTGTTGAACTTGCAGGTGGCGCCGGAAGTGCTGGTCGACCGGCTGTCACGACGATGGACGTGCAAGTCATGCGGGGCGGTGTTCCCGGAGTTTTCCAAGCCCCCGCGCGCCGGCTGCAAAAAAGAAGTGTGCGACGGCGAGTTGTATCAGCGACCCGACGACAAGCCGGAGACGCAGCGCAATCGAATCCGCGTCTATCACGAGCAGACAGCGCCGCTGGAAGCGTACTATGCCGAACGGGGCCTGTTGATCGAGATTGACGGCGAAAACAGCGTGGAAAGAGTGCATCAACTCATCGTCGATGCGGTCGGTTGCGAGGATCAGGCGGTCCAGAGCAGGGAATGATCGTCCTCAAGTCAAAGAACGAAATCGCGCTCATGCGCCAGGCCGGCAGGATCGTGGCGACCGTCCTGGCTGAGTTGAAAGAGCGCGTGCGGCCGGGTGTGTCGCTGCTGGAATTGGATCAGCTGGCTGATGACCTGATTCGGAAGCAGGGCGCTGTGCCATCATTCAAGGGCTATCCGAGCAACGATCCGAAGGCGCCGCCTTTTCCGGCGTCCATCTGCGCGTCCGTCAACGACGAAATCGTGCATGGCATCCCGACGGCGCGCAGACTGAAGGAAGGCGAGTTGCTGAAGGTGGACGCCGGCGCCTGCTACAAAGGCTACCATGGCGACTCGGCCATGACTTTTCCGGTGGGCGCGGTGAGCGCCGAGGCGCGCGCACTGATGGAAGTGACTCGGCAGTGTCTGGAGGATATTATTGCGGCCGCAAGAGTCGGCCGGGGCACCGGCGATATCGGGGCGGCCATTCAGCGCAGGGCAGAGTCGAATGGATTCAGCGTGGTGCGCGAGTACACCAGCCATGGCGTGGGCCGCGAACTCCATGAGGGGTTCAGCATGCTGAATGTCGGCAAGGAAGGTCAGGGAATGTTGTTGCGCCCCGGCCTGACGATCGCCATCGAGCCGATGATCAACGCCGGCAAACCTGGCGCCAAAGTCAAACGAGACGGGTGGACGGTTGCAACGATAGATGGTAAACTATCCGCCCATTTTGAGCATACCGTGGCAATCACCGAGGGTGAGCCAGAGGTCTTAACAAGGCAAGAGTAGGGATGTGGTTAACCGGCCATCCGGCTTGCGCGCGTCCGCGCAAGTCGGATTTTCTACGTCTGGCCGTAGACGGAGTGTGACCAAATGAAAGTGGCATCGAGCGTGAAGAAGCGCTGCCCGAAGTGCAAGATCGTCAAGCGCCACGGGCAGGTGTACGTGATTTGTGAAAACCCAAAGCACAAACAGCGGCAGGGTTAAGCGTGCCGAATAGCGCACATTGCCTGCGGACGCGAAGGATTGAAGGAGTCGTGCCGGCTCAAAGCCGCTCTGTAAACTTCACGGCGCCGCGGGCGCAGTCATGCAGGAGAAAACATGGCGAGAATTGCAGGCGTTGACTTGCCCCGAAACAAACGAATCGACATCGGCCTATCGTATATCTACGGGATTGGCCGGCCTCTGGCTTCGACGATTCTGAGCCAGACGTCCATTAATCCGGCCACTCGTGTCAAAGACCTCACCGAGGCCGAGGTGGCGACGCTCCGCGACCTCATCGAGAAAGAGCATCGCGTCGAAGGAGACTTGCGCCGTGAAGTTCAACTGAACATCAAGCGCTTGATCGAGATCGGCTGCTATCGCGGGTTGCGGCACAAGCGAAACCTGCCGGTGCGCGGACAACGCACGCGCACCAATGCGCGCACGCGGAAGGGCGTCAAGAAGACCGTGGCCGGGCGCGGCCGGCGGCGCGGCGCGAAGAAGAAGTAATCGGTGACAGGCGCGCCGTGTTCGCGCATCCTGCGATCCTCCGCAATACGCGACACGCCGCCCCGTCACACGCAGCACGAGCGAGGTAATCATTTATGGGACGACCATCAGGACGTGGCGCGCGCCGGCAGACCAATCCGCGCCGCGCGCGAAAGAACGTGGCATACGGCCAGGTGCATATCCTGGCCACTTTCAACAATACCGTCATCACCATCACCGACCGGTCGGGCGGCACAATCTGCTGGGCAACCGCCGGGTCGGCCGGATTCAAAGGCAATCGCAAGAGCACGCCATTCGCGGCCCGCGTGGCCATGCAGAACGCTGTGCGGTTGGCTCTGGATAACGGGATGCAGGAAGTCGATGTGTACGTGAACGGCCCCGGCCCTGGCCGAGAGGCTGCCATCCGCGCTCTGCAGGGCGCCGGCTTGCGCGTGCGATCCATCACAGACGTCACCCCTGTGCCGCACAACGGCTGCCGGCCGCCCAAGAAGCGCCGCGTCTGACCATTTTGGATTTTGGATTTGGGATTTTGGTCTGTCATTCAGCGATTCGCAGCGATCGTTTGTCCAAAATCGGCAATCCAAAGTCGGCAATCAAGAATCGGAATTAGGGACATGGCACGACATATTGAACCTGTATGCCGCCTTTGCCGGCGCGAAGGCGAGAAACTGTTTTTGAAAGGCGCGCGCTGCCTTAGCCCAAAGTGCGCGGTGGACAAGCGCGGCTATTTCCCCGGCCAGCACGGGCCAAACGCGAAAATGCGCCGCGCCAAGACGAGCGACTACCAGATGCAGCTTCGCGAGAAGCAGAAACTAC
>Ga0138355_1060914_pt1 | contig 14408 bp, 11 predicted proteins | sample YNPNP_1300MetaT_FD_101540 | JGI IMG/M metagenome (GOLD analysis project Ga0138355, IMG submission 101540) | Anoxygenic and chlorotrophic microbial mat microbial communities from Yellowstone National Park, USA - YNP NP_1300 MetaT (Metagenome... ...
CAATTAGATGGGAAATGTATAACCGCGACCCGGACCAAGATAAAGAATCTCCAAGAAGATTTACTGCTGGAGTTACTTTCAATTTGCCGAGCGAGCAATTTCAATCTAACATTCGTTTTGACTACGAAAAGTATGTATACAGAAACAACACACGTTCGGGCGAGGATAAATTTACAATGGAATTATCCATAAGAATTAAATAAACTTACTTAATAGCTTGCCAAAATAAAAAGGATTTTGCTTTTTTTTCGTCTACTACATAGTAGATTTTTGGGAAAGAAAAAATGATAAGAAAGACTGGAAATATTGCTAAGAATATTCAAGACACATACGTTAAGCAAAGCAATATCGATAATAAAAATGAAAAACAAGGAGAACTAATGATAGACCTACATCCCGATAATGAACTTAATAAAAATGAAGGTGAAAATATTAATAATAATTTAAAGGAAATTAGTATACAGCAGGAATTAGAAGCACTAAAAAAAGAAAATGAAGAATTAATTGCAGAATTGAACAAAGTCCAAAAAGAAAGAGATGAATTCAAAGATCAGTTACTTAGAAAAGCAGCCGAGTTCGAAAACTTCAAAAATAGGACACAAAAAGAAAAAGAGGAATTAATCTATTTCGCGAATGTTCCACTAATTAAAAATATACTTGACATTGTCGACAATTTAGAAAAAGCAAACGAAAGTGTTAAAAAATCCAACGATTACGAGGCTCTCGTCAAAGGATTGGAAATGATCGAACAACAAATAAAAAGTGTGTTGAAGGAAGAAGGTTTATCCGAAATTGAAACAAATGTTGGTGACAACTTCGACGTTAATATCCACGATGCTCTGATGGCAGTGGATTCTGATTTAGAACCAGGAAAAATTGCTCAAATCTTTCAAAAAGGTTATAAGATTAAGGACAAAGTTATTCGCCATGCAAAAGTGGCAACTTCAAAAGAAAAATAAAGGTGAGGAAGAGTGATGGAAAAGAAGGATTATTACGAATTGTTAGGAGTGGACAGAAACGCAACTCTTGATGAAATAAAATCTGCATATCGCAAAAAGGCGATGCAATATCATCCCGATCGTAATCCCGGGAACAAAGAAGCCGAGGAAATGTTTAAGCAAGCAGCTGAAGCATACGAAGTTTTGAGTGACCCCGACAAACGAGCTCGTTACGATCGTTATGGGTTTGAAGGATTGCGTGGAAATGGTGGCACATCTGGATTTAACGATATATCCGATATTTTTTCCCACTTTGGGGATATATTTGGTGGTAGCATTTTCGACGACTTTTTTGGTAACACAAGACGCTCAAGTCGAAGTAGCCGGAGGCCTATTGGTGAACAAGGGTCCGATATTAAAATCCGTTTACCTTTAACCTTGGGTGAAATAGCTCTTGGTGCAAAGAAAAAGATAAAAGTAAAAGCATACCAACAATGCGATCGATGCCAAGGTACAGGAAGCAAAGATGGAATTGGTTATACAACTTGCCCAAATTGTAACGGAACTGGCGAGATACGACAAGTAACTCGTACATTTTTAGGCCAAATTGTCAACGTAACAACGTGTTACAACTGTAGTGGTAGTGGACAAGTAGTTAAGGAGAAATGTCCAAAATGCAATGGTGAAGGACGAGTTGAAGGTGAACATACGGTAGATTTAGAAGTACCGCCTGGTATTGAAGCAAATCAATATATTGTCATCGAAAATCAAGGGAATGCTGGCCGTCGCGGTGGTCCAAATGGCGATTTAATAGTAATTTTCGAAGAAAAACCACACCCTTTTTTCAAAAGAAATGGAAATGATATAATTTATGAATTAAAAATACCTTTCACATCAGCTGCTTTAGGCGACGAAATTGAAATACCCACAATTGAAGGAAGCAAAAAAATAAAAATTGAACCTGGAACACAACCAAACGAACGAATTATCATCGAAAACGAAGGAATCCCATTTTTTAATAAAAAGAAAAAAGGGAATTTGATTGTAATTGTTAATATTTTAGTTCCCACAAAATTGAATGCTAAAGAAAAAGAATTACTTCGTCAACTTGCACAAAGTGAACATTTTTCTACAACTCCAAAAAGGAACAAGGACTTCTTCGAAAAAGTTAAAGATACTTTTCTATAAATGAAATATGCGTAAACTTGTAAATTTTGTAAACAATATAAAAACCCGATTTGCTATAACATCCACCGAGCTTTATGCAGTAGTACTACTTACAATTGGGGCTGCAATCGGCTTTTTGGTCGATCCTTATTCTCAAAACAGAGACTTATTAATAAAAACTATTAACCAGGTAGAAAAAAATGATATTGATACAAACCCAATAAATAATAAACAATCAGATTCCGTAAATTCAATTCAGAACAACAATAAAAATACAACCGATGACGAAATAACCCAAGACAACATTGACAACGATCAAATAAACATATCATACAATATCACACCTAATAACCAAAACAAGGAAGAATCTTTAAAAAGTCTTACAAAAAAAATTGACTTAAACACTGCATCGAAAAGCGAATTAATGAAATTACCCGGTATTGGCCAAAAAACTGCAGAGGCAATTATAAATTATCGCACCGAAAGTAAATTTTCCAAAATCGAAGACATAATGAATGTGAAAGGAATTGGACCCAAAAAGTTTGAAAAAATTAAAGATTTTATTCAAGTTAGTAAATAAATTATCAATCTTCGAAACCTTTTTATGAATTATTACTAACATAATTATATTTTACTTAACACAAATTTATTTGTGATTATAAATTTACGATTTTTATAAGGTTTGAATTAATAATATTTTGTAATTTGCAAAATAATAATAAAAAACATCTAATATAATGATATTATAATGAAATTAGAAACAATTATAAAACCAATCAAAGATGATTTAGATAATTTTGATAGATTTTTTAAATCCCAACTACAATCAAAAGTTCCATTATTAAATATGGTGCTGAGGTATGTAGCAAGTCGTGGCGGGAAAAAGATGCGTCCGGCTTTGATATTTCTTACTGCTAAATTGTTTGGCGAATTAAACCATAGAGCAATCATCGGTGCTTCGATGATTGAGCTGCTCCATACAGCTACATTAGTTCACGACGACGTTGTTGACGAGGCTCAAGAGCGACGAGGTTTTCTTTCGATCAATGCAATCTGGAAAAACAAGGTAGCAGTTCTATTGGGGGACTATTTGTTATCTCGAGGATTACTTGTTTCGGTCGAAAACCAAGAATTCGAATTTCTCCGTGTAACTTCGAATGCTGTTAAAAAGATGAGTGAAGGGGAATTGCAATCTATGGAAGCTTCAAGGCGAATGAATTACTCGTTGGATACTTATTTCGAGATAATACGCAACAAAACAGCAGTTTTACTTCGGTCTTGCTGCGAAATAGGTGCAATATCCCAAAATCAATCAATAGATGTTATACAAGATTTGGGATTGTTTGGAGAATTATTGGGCATTGCTTTTCAAATTAAAGATGATATTCTTGATTATACCACTAATAGTACTATATTAGGGAAACCAGTTGGGAACGATATTAAAGAGAAAAAAATCACACTTCCATTGATTTTTGCATTTGAAAATTCCACACAAAACGAAGTTGATGTAATCCTAAAAAAAATGAAGAACAGCAAAACCGCCAAAAAAGAAGTGCAAAACATCATAGATTTTGTTAAGTCAAAAAATGGAATTATTTTTGCCGAACAAAAGGCTAAAGAATTTATCGACAATGCTGTGGATATTTTAAAAAAATATCCTGATAATGAAGCAAAAAATTCTTTAATAAATTTTTCGTTATATGTTATAGAAAGAGAAAAATAAGGAGGATAAATTTATGCAAGATCAATTTATTGTTCAAGAATTAACCGATAAAATACTTGCTTCCCAAAAAGTATTTATGAGGAAGGTATATTCGTGGATGTCGATTGGTTTGTTGATTACAACATTAGTTTCTTATTTCTTATTCCAAACTGGTTTGATACTCAATTTTTTGAATTCAACTACGAAGATTATTTTGATGATACTGCAATTAGGTGCAGTAATTACGCTTTCTGGTTGGGCAATGAGGATGAGTACTCCTTTAGCAGGTTTTATATTTTTGCTTTATTCAGCACTAACTGGATTAACTTTCTCTACAATCTTCCTTATCTATACTTTAGGTTCAATAATTAATGTATTTTTAACCGCATCCTTGATGTTTGGCGTAATTAGTGCTTGGGCATTTTTTACAAAAAAAGATTTGTCTGCGTGGGGAACTTTCTTCTTTATGGGATTGGTAGGTATAGTGATTGCTTCGATTATTAATATATTTTTGGCAAACTCCGCACTTGGTTTTGTTATAAGTATCGTCGGTGTTTTAGTTTTTGCTGGACTTACTGCATATGATACACAAAAAATTAAGGAAATGCACTTAGTTAGAATATCTGGCGGACAAGCCGAAGCTAATTCTGCTATTGTTGGAGCCTTGATTTTATATTTGGACTTTATTAACTTATTCTTGATGTTATTGAGGTTATTTGGGGATCGTAAGTAAATGGAAGAAATATCTCCTTTATTTGCAATACAAGCCGAAAAGGCTTTGCAATCAAACAATCCACAGCTTGCCATTGAAATTTGTCGTCGTGGTGTTCAATTTTTCCCCGATTATCAAATCGGATATATATTAATGGCCGAAGCTTATGAAATGATGGGAAATACAGCCGAACGAGATAAATTAATTCAGGAAATACATCAAAAATTTCCAAATGCAATCACAACCAAAGCAATCGAACAAAAAATTAAAACCGAAGGTACTTTGCTTAAAGAGGTTGAAGATCGTCAGATATCTTCATCGGAATTTGAATTAAAAAACGAAGAGAATGTTACAGAACCTTTCTATAGCGAATTTTTAACTCAAGAAAATGCTCCCAGTGAATTAAACGAAAATAATTTTAAGGAGGAAATAATTTCCCTTGACAGCAACATAGATGAACATCAACTTGAAGAAATAGAATTCTCCAATGTAGATGAATTAATCGGCGAGGCACAATCTGTTATCGAAGACATTGAAGAAACAATTCAAGATTTAGAAGATGAACTTATCGAAAAAAACGATATTGAATTAAGTGAAGAAATTATAATGAGCGAAACGTCTTCGGTTGATGATGAGGAAATCATACAAGAGTTCGCCGAGATGGAAAGTGAAATATCTGATTTGCAAGATTTTGCCAATATAAATCAAGATCCCAGTTCAGTTGTTGAGTTTTCGGATGAATTAATTGAACTTGAGGCAGATGAATCGCCTTTCGAAAAAACTATCGAGGAATTACCATATTTACAAATCAATAGTATTGATTTTAGCAATGTTGATTTAATACCGGGAATTAATTTTTTGCCATTCAAATTCAATTACGAAGAAATCATCCTGTTTAGCCAAAACCTTACTTTGGACAAATATAAAGAAACATATGAAATACCAACAATGCAGGATATTCAAATAAATGAAAACATAAACACTAAATTTGTAAAAAATAATCTTGAAACACAGACTACCAATAATCAAGATATTGAAGCGGAACAAATCGACCAAGAAAATGAAGATAATTCTGACGACTTTATCCCAACAGAGACCCTTGCGATGATTTACGAAAGACAAGGAAAGTTTTTGCAAGCAATTGAAATATATCAAAAATTAATGGAAATTCATCCTGAGAAGATGGAGCATTATTTAAATAAAATAATGTTGCTCGAAACTGATGGCAATTAGAACTTAAATTAAATAATGGACTACCAATCTAATGCTTATGAAATTCTACAACAATACTTTGGATACAGCAATTTCCGTTTTAATCAATTAGACATCATTCTATCAATTTTATCGGGCAATGATACATTGGCGATATTACCCACTGGCGGTGGTAAATCAATATGTTATCAGATACCATCTTTGATTCTTGAAGGGACTACCCTTGTAGTTTCGCCTTTAATTTCCCTAATGAAAGATCAAGTGGATTCGCTTATATCTCGAAATATTCCCTCAACATTTATTAATAGCACTCTCAACGAAAATGAATTGATGAATAGACTTAATTCATTAGTTGCTGGTGAATACAAATTGGTTTATATAGCACCTGAACGATTGGACAGTAATATTTTTTTGGATTATCTCGTTCGTACTAAAATAAGTTTTTTGGCGGTAGACGAGGCTCATTGCATTAGCGAATGGGGTCACGATTTTCGTCCAAGTTACCGTAAGATAAGTAAATTGTTCGAATATATTCCTCGAAAAACTATTTCTGCTTTTACTGCAACAGCTACACCCGAAGTTCGTTCGGATATTGTTCAATCACTTACGATGAAACACCCAAACGTTTTCGTAGGAGGGTTTGAACGACCAAATATTGCTATTTCAATATCCTATCCAAACAATAAGACCAAAGCAATCCTCGATATTTTGCAAAAATATAAAAATGAATCTATCATAATTTATGTAGGTACCCGCAAAGCTACAATCGAATTGAGCACTTTTCTTGATAGCAAGGGATTTAAAGCTGTGCCCTATAATGGTGCTATGCCAAGCGAAGATCGTAAAAAAGTACAAGATAAATTTATCAAAGGTGAAGTTAATATAATTGTTGCTACAAATGCTTTTGGAATGGGTATAGATAAACCCGATATCCGACGCGTTGTTCACTCTTACCTGCCACTATCGCTCGAAGCCTATTATCAAGAAATTGGACGAGCGGGAAGAGACGGTAAGCCATCCGATGCTATTTTAATTTATAGTCCCGAAGATGATAATTTGGCTAATTATTTCCTTAGTAATTTAGTTCCTAATAGTAACGATATCAGCAAATTTTTTAATTTCGTCGATTTATCAATTAAAAAAGAAAATAGCAATTTCATTAAGGGAGATTATGAATTTTTTTCTAGGACATTAAATATTAGTAAATCTAACTTGGCGATTTTATTCAGATATTTGGAAAGAAAAAATATTATAAAATTTTACGAAAATACCTCAATTTTCGAAATACAAATTACAGAGTTAAATAACACTACTAAATCTATTTTACCTTACTTAGATAATGAAAGAAAGAAAATCTACTACAAGTTATTGGATATTTCGGAAGAAATTGCTAAATTAACTATTACAATCGACATAAAACGATTAACAAAAGAACTGGAAATTACACAAGACCATTTAATAACCCATCTAAATTCTCTCCAAAATAGTAATTTAATCCAAATTAACAAAAAAAGTGTTTTGTCGGGAATAAAGGTTATGCTTGAGTCATTCAACGACAATCTCTTAATTGAAATTAATACTGAAATGCAAAAACAACGAAATTTCCAGACAAAAAAATATCTAACATTTCTCGAATTTATCAAAACTCCCAGATGTAAGTCTCAATTTATCTTAAATTATTTTGGAGAAAACAATCCTATTGCTTGTGGAATATGTGATTCTTGCAGAGGACAATTAGATAGGAATATTGCTCTAACCGAATTCAAAATTAAAAATATATTACCAAGCAAACCAAGTGATAGAGAATTTAAGTTATATATGCAAATTAACCAATTATTCACCGAGAGTATAACATTCGATCAATTTATTGAAAAAATAAAATTAACACCACCCGAAATTGCAAACATCTGCCAAAAAGGTATCGAGCAGGGTTATATTTCGATAAGACCTAATTTTATCGACATAGAAACTTTCGCAGAAGTAAAAAGCATTTTACAAAAAAAACCGACCGCCAGATTAAGTGAAATTCGGATGAAAATGAAAACCGAAGTAAGTTATCCCTTGTTGCGAATTATCACTGCTTTTGCACGTCAAGGTTAATAATTTTGGAATAATCAGAAATATTTAGATTTTTTTGAATATTAATTCAATTATTTCGTTTTAAGGTTTATAATTTTATTAAAAATAAAAAATAATTAAATGAAAGTAGCAGTTATTATAACAGCAGGTGGAAAAGGTGAAAGATTTGGCGGCGAAATGCCCAAACAATTCATCGAATTAAAAGGTAAACCAATTATAATTCATACTATCGAAAGATTTTCGAAAATTTCAGAAGTAGAATCAATTGTAATACCTGTGCATAGTGAATGGTTCACTTATACAAAAGAATTAATTGCAAAATACGACTTGCCCAAAGTTAAAGATGTTGTTGTTGGTGGCAAAGAGCGACAAGATTCAATTTACAACGCCTTGCAATCGAATGCTTTAGAGGAAATGGATATCGTTATGGTTCACGATTCCGTCCGACCTTTTGTTGATGAAAAATTAATAACTAAAATAATTGATTTAACCGAAGATTATGGTGCAGTTATTGCAGGAACTACACCCAAAGATCCCGTAAAAGAAATTAATACCAAAGGAGAAATTAATAGAACAATCCAAAGAAATAAAGTTAGTATCAGCCAAACACCACAAAGTTTTTGGAAGGATATCATAAAAACAGCTTACCAAAAAGCAAGAGAAGTTAATTACATAGGTAGCGATTCGGCGCAATTAGTTGAGTTTCTTGGCTACAAAGTATTAGTTGTAGAGGGCAGTGAATATAATATCAAAATTACAACGCAATTCGATTTAAAATTAGCAGAATTGATTTACGACGAAATTTTAATCAAATAATCGAACAAAAAAATATAGATTCTCAAAAAGGGATTCATTGTAATCCCTTTTTTATTTTAAAAATATATTACATTTTTCTTTAAATAATTTTGAAATAAAATATTACTTAAAATTAACATAGTTTGTCTAATTTTGAAAATTAAAAGCATAACTCTATGACATTTGCCAAAACAAAGATTATATGTACTATTGGTCCAGCTTCGCAGGACAAATCTATTCTTGCTGAAATGGTAAAGTATGGGATGGACATCGCAAGATTGAATCTATCGCACGGAACAATTGAGGACCATATAGCAAGAATAAATATTATCCGAGAAATAGAGAACGAGACTCAGCAAAAGATAACAATTTTGGGTGACTTGCAAGGACCCAAGATACGAATTGGAAAGGTTGAAAATGGTGAAATCGAAATTTTTGACCAGCAAGAATTAATAATAACAACCGAACCTATGGAGTTTGGCAATAGCCAAGTTGTCCCAACCACTTATAAAGATTTGGTAAAAGAGGTTAAAGAAGGGAACCCGATTTTATTGGATGATGGATATATTCATTTATTATGCACTAAAGTTGATAAAAACAATATATACACAAAGGTGTTGAAAGGTGGCAAATTAAAGAACAATAAAGGGATAATTGTTCCTGGATCTAAAAGCAATGCACCTTCGTTAAGCGAAAAAGATTTGGAAGACTTGAAATCTGTATTAGCTGCAGGAATCGATATGATAGCACTTTCTTTTGTCAAAAATGCAAATGATGTGAGGGAATTAAAAACTGCAATGAAAATTTTTGGTCGCCGTGTGCCAATCATTGCCAAAATTGAGCGCGGAGAAGCTTTTGATTACATCGACGAGATAATTGATGAAGCAGATGGCGTTATGGTTGCTCGCGGAGACTTGGGATTAGAAATGCCTATCGAGGAAATACCAATTCTACAAAAAGAATTAATCAGAAAAGCTAATTTGAAAGCAAAACCAGTGATAACAGCAACCCAAATGTTAGAATCTATGATAAATAATCCAATGCCCACACGTGCCGAAGTAACTGATATTGCAAATGCTGTGCTTGATGGAACTGATGCAGTAATGCTGAGCGCCGAAACAAGTGTTGGCAAATACCCATTAGAAGCAGTTGCCTATATGAACAAAATCATTGCAAAAACCGAAAAATCTTTGAATAAAAAAATAAAATTCACGCTCCATAACCAACACGATGCAGATAACATATCCGATTCTGTTGCTCTATCAGCAGTATTACTTTCCCGCAATATTTCTGCAAAAGCAATTGTTACTTTAACCCATACTGCTTATACTGCCCGTAAAATATCCAAATATCGTCCAAATATCCCTATCATTTCGATAACGAACGATAGAAATATCTTGGCTTATTTGAATTTAATTTGGGGCGTATACCCTTTGTTTTATGACAATGAAGATATCAACGATGAAATGATTGAGTTTGTCACCACCAAATTATTGGAATTAAATTTTGCAAAAAAAGATGACTATATTGTTTTGGTAACTGGTTTGACCCAAGAAGCAATTAATCATAATAATTTGATTAAAATAATTATCGTTAAATAATTAAAGAGTTTCTTTATTTTATAATTGTTTTTTCGCGGTCTGCACCCAACGAAATAATTTTGATTGGAATGCCAGTCCTTTCGGATATATAATCCAAATATTTCTGTAAATTTTCGGGCAAATCATCGTATTTACTTATTTCGCTATCAAATGGTTCCCATCCATCAAGTGTATCGTAAATACATTCTATTTTTTCGAAAGCTTGTAAATCAGCAGGGAAATTGGTAGTTATATTGCCTTCTATACTATATTGAGTGCAAACTTTAATTTTTTCAATTCCCGAAAGCACATCGATTTTCGTAATAGCAATTTCGGTAACTCCATTAATCATAAAAGAATAATTAAGCTGGGGGAGATCTAACCAACCACAACGGCGAGGTCGTCCAGTTGTTGCACCAAATTCGGCACCTTGATGGCGTAATAATTCTCCGGTTTCGTCGTTCAATTCTGTTGGAAAAGGTCCATTGCCAACTCGAGTTGTGTATGCTTTAACAACACCTATAACTTTAACAATTGATGTTGTAGGAATACCCAAGCCAGTGCAAGCACCACCAACTGTTGGATTAGAACTTGTTACAAAAGGATAGGTGCCATGGTCAACATCAAGCATAGCGCCTTGTGCTCCTTCGGCCAAGATCTTTTTACCTTTTTTTAAAGCATTGTTTAACAAATATGTTGTGTCCTTTATATAAGGATCAATTAATTCATCGAATTCTAAGTATTTCTCGATAATTTCTTCGATGTTTAATTCTTCGTAATCGTATAATTTTCGTAAAATCTGGTTTTTGGCTTCAACATTTTGCCTTAACTTTTGCTCAAAGCTGGTACGATCGAGCAGGTCAACAATACGAATACCAACTCGAGAGAACTTGTCGATATACGAGGGACCTATTCCCCGACCGGTTGTCCCTATTGCTTTTGGGGATTTGATTTCGGAGATTTGATCAATAAGTTTGTGGTAGGGCATTATCAAATGTGCTTTATGACTTATAAATAATCTATCTTTTACCTGGATTCCTTCGTTTTCCAGCATTTGAATTTCGTCCATCAAAGCAACTGGATCGATAACCACACCGTTGCCTATAACACAAATTGTGTGTGGATGTAATATCCCCGATGGAATTAAATGAAGAACATATTTTTTCCCATTCAGGACAATTGTATGGCCAGCATTTGCACCACCTTGGTAGCGAGCTATTATGTCGTAATCCTCGCTCAATAAATCCACAATCTTCCCTTTTCCTTCGTCACCCCATTGGGTTCCCAAAATCACGCTTACTGGCATAATTTGTAGCCTTATTAAAACTACAAAAATAATAAAGATAAAAATAGTATATCAAAATAGTTTTCAACAAATTAATAAGTGAATTGGACGCCAAAATTCCATCGGAACGGCAATCCCACATATACTTGAGCAGTATTTGCCGTATGATCGGCACCATCACGTGCATCGGTGATGTATTTTGCATTCAATACATTAATTCCTGCAGCAAAAACACGGATTTCAATAGGTAAATTCAAAGGTAAAGTGGAGTATATTTTAGCATTCAAAATTCCATAAGCAGGTATTTTCCAAGGTTGTGTTCTGTCGTTTGGGTTATTTCGTAATTCGGGATTAAAATCGGCATAATAATCTGCAAAATAGTTATAAGTTAATATGATTGACGTTTTTTTGATTGGATAAAAGTAAAGTGATAGCGAAGCAGTTGTTTGGGCCGCGTCACCAACTTTAATATCTTTAATATATAAATTTTTTGTAAAAGTTATAGGATTGCCATTAGCATCTACAACATTTTCGGGCGAATAGGTTGCAAATACATCGTTCGACCATCGCCAATCTCCCAAGGATAACATACCACTAATTCTCATCCACCGGAACAAGCGATAGTTAAAATCAAGTTCAATTCCTTTGTGGTCGGCTCCTAAACCTGGCAAATTGTAATTAAAATATGTTCGTGAACCATCAGGGTTGGTGATGTAAGATGAAGTATACCAAGCACGATCTCGCCATTGTGTCCAATATGCATTTAAGTTTATTTTCAAATCACGAGTATTGTATCCCGCACCAATTTCGATTGCATTAACTTTTTCGGTCAATACATTATCGTAAACGGAATTGTCGTTGTAGAAAACATTTTGGTAAAGTGGAGGGCGAACGTAATGTCCAGCGTTTGCAAATACATTGAAGTTATCGTCAATATTATAGTTTGCACCCATTTTAATGGTATATCCTAAAAAGTTTTGCCAAGCTGTTTCGCGTCCATTTGGCATCGTGTCTGTTCGAAAATAGTCAATTCTTTTGTATCCTGTGTTGGACAAAGATAAATTCACATAAGTTGTAACTTTTTCGAATTTATACTCACCTTGGGCAAACCCACCAATCCACGAAACTAAACCATCATAGTTATAACTAATTTTATCTCCAATTTTTTTCATCCAACTTGCCGAGTCGTTGCGGGTTTTATCTGAAAAATCCAAATAGTAATCCGCCCCCAAAAGATTGCGAATTTCTTGCCAGTGTTCTCCTCGATAATAACGCAAATCTAATCCAGTATGCAAACTAAATTTTTCGATAGGCTTTGTTTCGAATGTACCTAAATATCCATACCAATAATGCTGGTTAACAGAATTTCGTAGTATAGACTTTGCTTTATGCAAAGTTTTAGAAAAACGGGGATCAATTGATTGGTCACTTATGTTGTAATCATAGATTTGTTGAAAATCCATTTGACCATTGTCCGTGCGCGTTTTATCATATATTTGTGGAATTTGCCCTGTTACTCCCGAACCACCACCGATACCGCGAGAAAAATAAAACACCGAAGTTAAATTTGATTGAGGTCCAATTTTCCAATTCCAATTTAGGTTTGCTTGGGGTTTATGGTAATAATTTTCCGCAGCAATTAATACACCATTTTCTCTAAATTCACGAATTTCTCCATTATAATACTGTTGAATTGGATGATTTGGATCAACCTTGATTACTCCCCAATTTGGGTTATAATTGTAACCAAATTCTGTATAAAAATTAATAACTGAATCGGCTACGCCAGCTTTACGGGCTAATTCTTTATCAAAATTAGCAATGGGTTGACGAAAATTTCTTTGACCATGTTCTTGCGGAGCACCTGTAAAATAAAAATCGAAGGAATGGTTCTCGTTCAAATCAAAGCTCATCGACAAATAGTAAGCCCAAGCATCGGTATAAGTTCGTTGGACAACCCCATCTGCAGTTTTGCGAACTGCAGTGACTGTCGCGGCAAAATCACCTATTTTCCCGGTATTACCAACAATTGTGGATTTAAAAAAATTACCAATTCCAATTTCTTGTTTGTAGATTATCCCGGTTTTTTGATTTGCAGCATCTGTAACAATATTCATAGTTCCACCAACGGATGGATTGGCCATTCGACTTGCACCAAGACCTCGTTGCACTTGTAAAGAAGATGTTGCATCTGCCAATCCATCCCAATTCGACCAATAAACCCATCCGTTTTCCATATCATTAACTGGAACCCCGTTTATCATCACCGACACATTTCTTTGATTAAAACCACGAATGTTTATGCGGCTATCACCCGAACCACCTCCTTGTTCGGTGGCATATACTCCGGGTGTATTGTTCAATAACATAGGTAAATCACGACTAGCCAATTCTTCGAGGATTTGTTGCTTGGAAATATCCGAAAAAGCAACAGGAGTTTCGCGATACTGTGCACGGCTTGCTATAACTTGTATAGCTTGACTTTCAACGGTTCCTTCCTCTAATTGAAAAATTAATTTAAGGTTTTCATTTGCTTTCAATGTAACTTTTTGTTCTTGGGGCTTATATCCAACAAATGTAACCTTTAAAGTATATGTTCCTGGTTTAAGGTCCGAGATTGAAAACTCTCCCTTGACATTAGTTCTTGCACCAAATTTAGTGCCTACAACATAAACATTCGCACCGATCAATGGATCATCTGTTTCTTTAGATACAACTTTTCCCGAAATTATAGATTGTGAATAAGATACAAATGTCGAAAGGACAAACATAAAAATTGTATAGACAAAGTTTTTCATTACTATTTTTCCAAAAAAATTAGCTTTACAAAATTAAGAATTTAAAATACAAATTAAGTGAATATTTATCTAATATTTATCAAAAGAAACCTAAAAATTAATCTAAATTATAGGCAGGTTGGTGCTAGAAGCAAAATAAG
>Ga0138355_1039191_pt1 | contig 14295 bp, 16 predicted proteins | sample YNPNP_1300MetaT_FD_101540 | JGI IMG/M metagenome (GOLD analysis project Ga0138355, IMG submission 101540) | Anoxygenic and chlorotrophic microbial mat microbial communities from Yellowstone National Park, USA - YNP NP_1300 MetaT (Metagenome... ...
ATTTAATCTTTTAAGTTTTTCTTTCTGTCTTTTCAGAAAGGCAAGGACATTATCTGCAGAATTTGCCTGTTTGCTATTTGTCTTTAAAAGAGAGAAGAAAGTATCACTAAAAGATAAAGGTAAATTTTTAGAAGTTAATGAAAGGTCTAATTGTTTTACTCTATCAAGTTCTGCAGGATCTTTAATCTCTTTTAATATTGAGATATTATTTTCACTGAAAGCGACAACAGCATAAGAATCAAGAATTTTCACAATACATAAAGATCTACCTGGTGCTATAGTATATCTACTTATAACTTTAAACACTTCAGAATTTACTTCACCTGATGTTTGTTTAGTTGCAAGCCATTTCAGGAAAATCCATCCTGCAGCACAGAGAAGACCGATAATGAATAGAGATTTTAAAATACTTAAAAAAACAGAAGGTGCAGAACCTCTATTAGTTTTTTCAGGGTCAATATAATTATAGATATTAGTTAAGGAAGATTCATTTGTAACAGCAGGTGTATATTCTTTTTTTGCTGCAAGAGAAGAAGTGTTTACTGTACAGATTTCAAAGATGATTATCAAAAGAAAATATAATTTTTTCAAAATTCCGTCCTCCCAGACTTTTAATTATAATGTCCTTAAAAAAGCTTTTATGGGTTCAAAGAATGTATCCTTTCAATAGGACTTATTATATCAGTGACACGCACTCCGAAATTCTCATCGATGACAACGACTTCTCCTTTAGCGACCAATTTATTATTTACAAGGATATCAACAGGTTCACCTGCAAGTTTATCAAGTTCAATAATTGAACCTTCACCCAGGCTCAAGATATCCTTAATAAGCATTCTCGTTCTGCCGAGTTCAACTGTCAGTTGCATTGGTACATCAAGCAATAAGGATATATTATTTGCCTGTTCAGAAGAGAGTCCGGCCTGTTGCGCAAGAGTAGACAATTCTACTTTCTGGATTGCTACTGAAGGTTGGGCAAAAGTTGTTTGTTGAGGCATAACCTGGCCTAAGGGGGAAGTAGCAGCAGGTCTTTGAAAAGAAGAGACATCTGCTGCTGGAGCACCTCTACCAGACGCAACAGAGATCATTTCACGTGCTGTTGTTATTGAAAATACCTGAATAAACCCACCTGTAGGTGTTCCATCTATATTAAGAGAAAAGAAAGATTCTATTAAATGATCGCTATCTGCGAGCAAGAGTTGAGTTGGCTCAGTAACAACTTTTATACGTGGTGGAGAGACACGGATATTTTTTCCATATTTATTTGTTGCACTTGTAATAAAAGCACCTGTAATCTGACTTATTGCTTCACCGAAGGCACTTTGATAAAGTTCATCAAATTCAGCAGGCTGTGTATCCAGTCCCTGATTCATCATAACATTAGCAATCATAGCAGCGTCAGTTTTTTTCATAATGAAGAGATTATCTCCGACTATACCTTCACTGAAGTCAAGTCTTATATTGACATAATCAGAAGAATACTGCCGTCTTATGTCCTGACTTCTTTTTTCAGAGATAACTGGATTTGAAAACGTTACTTTTTTAGAAAGAATAGTAGAGAGAGTGGATGAAAAAGTTTCAGATTCCAGGGACAAAAGTTCTGTTAAGATATTCTTTTCAACCTGAGCAAGTCCTCCTGGGGAAGGGGCTGCCACAGAGACACCGCTCTCACTGATCAAAGTATCAGTTGCAACATTTTCCGCACCCTGTAAAAGGGCATCAATTTCTTCTTGAGAAAGTGAACCGTCACTCATTCTTCTTCTCCTCCTTTGCTGAGGTCTTCCAAGAGTTCGTCGGATACTTCTTCGACGACACCTGTAATTTGTACAGCAATTTTATTACCGACAAGACCAGATTTACATCTGAACTTGGTTCGTCCGCCTATTTTAACAGTCATATCAGACGTTGTCTTGGTATTCGGAAGTTTAATAACATCACCTACCGAAAGGTTGATCACTTCATTCATAGTTATATCTGTTTCACCTATTTCAACCACAACCGGTACGGTGACTTCATCTAATCTTTTTTTGATTATATTCATATTTTCGGTAGTTGTTCCTTTTCTAATGCTTGAGTACCAGTATTGAGCACTAAGTTTTGCGATTATCGGTTCTATTGTAATATAAGGGATACAGAAATTTGTCATTCCTTCAACTTCACCGACTTTTGTCTCCAGGGTTATTAAAACGACCATATTATTTGGTGGTACTATTTGAGCAAACTGTGGATTTGTTTCTATTGTTCCAAGTCTTGGTCTTAAATCTATCACTGTTGCCCATGATTCTCTTAAGTTTCCAAGGATACGGACAATAATTCCTTCCATAACAGAGAGTTCTATATCAGTAAGTTCTCTTGTAAGTTTAGTTGGTTCTCCCTGTCCACCAAAGAGACGATCTATAATTGTAAAAGTAACATTTGGATCTATTTCAAGAACGCTTGAACCTTTAAGAGGGTCCATATTAACAACTGCCAGAGTTGTTGGATTAGGTATAGATCTTATAAACTCTTCATAAGTTAACTGATCAACAGAAGCCACATGAACCGAAACAAGAGATCTTAACTGAGCAGAGAGAGAAGTTGTAGTAAGTCTTGCAAAGGTTTCATGCATCATCTGGAGTGTACGAATCTGGTCTTTAGAAAACTTATCAGGTCTTCTAAAATCATATATCTTTACTTTCTTTTGAATCTTTGCTTCTTTGGCTGTGTCTACAGTAAAATCACCTGTAGACATTGCACTTAACAGGGTATCAACTTCATCTTGAGATAATATCTCAGTCACCTAATCCTCCTATAGAGTTATTATCGGTTCTTTGCCAATTATGTAATAGAAAATTCTGTAAAATAGACTGCTTTAATCTCTCCCATTTGAAGGATACGATTAACCTCATCTTTAATACGCTCTTTTAATTCTTCACGTTCCTCTGGTTCATCAATATCTTCTTTTTTAAGTTTAGCACATATACTATAAATAAGATCAATTATTTGAACTTTTCTGGCATTCAATTCAGTTACTAATTTCATATCTTTCTGTCCATATCCAAAAGATATACTTATACGTGCAAAATGTGGTTCCTCTACATCTGCGGTACTAAGTTTAAAATCACCTATTGTAAGAATTGATAAAGGATCTGGTTTTTTTTCTTCCCATCGTTGATCTTCAATATTTAATCTACTTGAAGTATAATTTTTTACTACAAGCCAGGAGATTATAACAGATACAACTATCAAAAGTATAGCAACAAACGAGTAACCTAAAATTTTTACGACACGACTTTTAAGAAGAGTCGCAAGAGGTGATTGAGGAGCAGCAGTTTGTACATCTGCATCTTTTCCTTCTGCTATCTCATCAACATTAACTTTTTCTTCATCCTGCTGAATTTTTGCCATAACTAACCTCCATTATGTTATCTTGCAAGTTCTTTCCAGAGTAAAATAATCTCTACCCTACGATTCTGGGCTCTTTCTTCAGGGGTAGAATTATTATTTCCAGGCAAGGGCCGAAATTCTGCATAACCTGCAGCAGATATTCTCCTTGCCAGATTTTCAGCTTCATCTTTTCTTCCTTCACGATTAAGTGATTCAAGAAAATATTTAACAATATTAACAGCTCTTTGTGTGGAAAGTTCCCAGTTTGATGCAAAAGGTCCTTTTCTTACAGGTTGATTATCTGTATGGCCTTCCACACGAATATAATTAGAAACCTCTGTAAGTAAAGATGCAATTCTTTCCAACAGATTTTTTGTAGATGGAAATACTATATCCGCAGAACCTACAGGGAAGAATGCATCATTAAGAAGAGTAATTACAATACCTCGTTCATTCTCTTCCACTCTAACAATCTTTGCTTCAATTTCTGGTTTTAAAATACTTTCAGCACGTTTAAGGGCTTTTGAAAGTTTCTTTCCATAAGTCTGAGATGGTAGAGATTCTATAGTCATACCCATATCTTCAAGTTTACCTTTAGCAAGAGTCATACCACCACTCAAAGCACCTAAATTTCCCTGAAATGCAGATAAGATCAATCTCATCTCATCTCCCTGAATCTCAGCAACTGTGAACATCATTACAAAGAAAGTAAGAAGAAGAGAGTTCATATCTCCGAATGTAATCATCCATGCAGGCGAGCCACGAGACTGTCTTTCTCTTTTTTTTCTTGCCATTTATCTTTCACCTGATTCCTGAGATATTTCTCTTCTATCTTTTGGAGCAAGGAATGAAACAAGGCGATCTTTTACAATACGAGGGTTATCACCTGATTGAATAGCGAGTATTCCTTCTATCATAATCTCTCTTAAAAGAACCTCATCATTATTTCTCTCTCTGAGTTTATTTGATATAGGTATAGCATAAAGATTTGCTATTATTGCACCATAATAAGTTGTAATAAGAGCGGTTGCCATACCCTGACCTACTGTTGCCTTATCCGTGATATTCTTTAACATAATAATAAGACCTATCAGAGTTCCAAGCATACCAAATGTTGGAGCAAGATAACCTATATCTTCAAACATCTGTTTTCCTGTAGCATGTCTTGCTTCCATGTAACCTAATTCATTCTCAAGGATCTTCCGAACAAGTTCAGGATCTGTTCCATCAACAACAAGCTGGATCCCTTTTCTCATAAACTCATCATCAAGTTGATCAAGATCATCTTCAAGAGCAAGGAGTCCTTCTCTTCTTGCTTTCTCTGAAAAACTAACTATAGTAAGAATTGTCTCTTTTGGATTTACTTTTATATCTTTTACAACCTTACTGAAAACTTTTCCTATAGTCTTAAGAGTTCCTGCAGGGAAACTTATAAGAATAGCACAGAGTGTTCCTCCAATTGTAATAGCAACAGATGCAGGATCAAAGAATTCAATTAGATTTCCACCACCAAGTGTAATTCCTATAAAAGTAACCATAAAGAATCCTACTATAGCACCAATAACTGTAAAAAGATCCATAAAGAGATCCTCCTTAAGATAACTTAGGTTTCATTACCTGAAAAAGTATCACCTAAACTTTTACGATACAAAAGTATAGTATTAACTATTTCAGGTACAGTTTCACGAACCACGAGTTTTTTTCCAGAGAGCATGGTAAGGACAGAGTCCGGGGTTGCTTCTATACATTCAATCTGATGTGGATTTACCCAAATCTCGCTTTTATCAAGTCTTGTTAATTTAATCATCTTCTTTCTCTATCCTTATAAAACATTATCTTTTCAATGTTAAAAGTTCCTGAATCATCTGATCTGATGTAGTGATACTTCTGGAATTTGCCTGGAAACCGCGTTCAGTTACAATCATATCAGTGAACTGTTCTGCAAGATCAACATTAGACATTTCTAACTTACCTGAATTTATCTTACCTCTACCACCTGTTTCAGGTTGACCTATATTTGCAAGACCTGAATTATTTGTTTCAGTCCAGAAATTTTCACCTGCTTTTTGCAAGCCACCTGGATTTGTAAAAACCGCAAGAGCTACTTGCGCAAGTTCTTTACGCTGACCGTTAGTATAAGAACCTGTTATAACACCATTATCATCTATTACAAAAGATTCAAGATAACCAAGACCATAACCATCCTGCATATAAGCTTTTGTTGTTGTAGGAGCAGCAAACTGGGTAATTCCTGTATAACCACCAGCCTCACCGAGATTTAAGGTTATAGTTTGTGGATTTCTTCCTTCTACCTGAAAAGCTAATTTTACTGCAAGTGTTTGCTGGTTTATAGTATCAGTTCCATCTGAATCAGAGACAGATAGAAGAGCACCTTGTGTATCAAACCGAAGCACAAAAGTATTACCCGGATTAGGTGTTCCGGTAGGTCCTGCAACATCAATCTGGGAATTAACAGGGATCTCTTCACCCTGTTCATTACGTAATAGGACCTCGACTCTGGCAGTCCATTCATTTACACCTGTATGCCAAAATCTCACACGAACCGGATGGACCTGTCCTTCACTATCATAAGTATCAATTGTAGTTACAACAGAATTAGCAAGGATCTGTTCTTCTGTGGCACCTGGAGGCACTATAGGCATTTGAAGATCGAGATTGGATTTATACCATATTTGAGTTGTTGCACGAGCAGGTAGTTTACCATACACAGGTATAGTAATATCACCTATATTTGCTGAAGTATCAATCACGGTTTTTCCATCTGGAGTTGTTTGAGCCATCCAACCCTGGACTTTAAGACCATTAGCAGGCTGGACAAGGACTCCATCTCTGTCAAGATCAAAATTTCCTGCGCGTGTAAAGAAAGTTTCATCTCCTTTTTTCATAATAAAGAATCCTTCACCTGTAACAGCAAGATCAGTAACTTTACCTGTAGTTTGAAGGCTTCCCTGAGTAAAGATATTATCAATACTTGCAATCATCATACCAAGGCCATACTGTCTTGGGTTAACGCCGCCTTTACGATCAGTAGGTGCTGCTGCACCACTCAAATTCATTGAAAGCATGTCCTGAAAAGTAGCTCTACCATATTTAAAACCGTAAGTATTGACATTTGCTATGTTGTTTGACACAACATTCATACGTGTCCCGTGATTCCTTAAACCTGAAACTCCTGCATAAAGTGATGGCATCATGGCTTTCTGGTCTCCTTTCTTTTTTTAGACCAGGCTCTCTTTTTACTATTTAAAAAGAGTCCACCTTGGTCTTATTTTTTAATTACTACTGTGCTGTCGATATTCGTGAAGATATTTTCTTTCATCATAGATTCAGTCAATGCAGTAACTACTGTTTTATTCTTCACGTTCACGACAAACGCTAAATTTTCCCGTTCCCTATCCTGCATCAGTATAAGGGATTCCCGGGCTCCTTTTTGTTCAAGTTTTCTCATCACCTCCTTAAATTGAATTATCTGTTTTTCTTCTATTTCAATCTTTCTTGAATTTATTCTTTTAATTGCATGTTTTGAAAAGGTTACTGTACCATCAAATTTTTCCTCTAAAACTTTAGAAAATGGTTTTATATTATTATCTGATAGATTTCTATTATGAACAGAGTTTTCAGAATTTCTTACTGAAATTTGCTGTGTCTTACCTATATTTTCAATCATCTCAATCTATCCTTTTTAATCTGACAGAATAGCCTGAATATCCTTACGATCAAACAATCTATCAGATATTTTAAATTTACAACCATCCTCAGTCAAGACCAGTTCACTCACTTTTCCGATAAAACTTTCACCAGAAGAAGGATCAACAACTCTTACTTTCTTTCCAAGAAAGACAATGTTATTTTCCTGTTCTCTATAACGGCCAAAACTTTCAAGACTCTTATTCATATTCATAAGTTGTTCCAGTTGTGAAAACTGAGCCATCTGTGCAATGAAAGCCTTATCATCCACTGGATTCAAAGGATCCTGATGTGTCATCTGTGTTACCAGTAATTTTAAAAACTCATCTTTACCAAGTTGATTATTTGGCTGTCTTAAAATTTTATCAGAACTTATTTTTCTTTCTGTAAAATCTTTAATCTTTGCTGATGGAAGGAAAGAATTATTTACAATAGCATCCATATCATTACTCCTTATAAAATTATGCTAACATATCAATTGAAGATCTTTCTTCAAATGCTTCAAAGACAAATAAAGGTTCTAACAGGACTTCTTTATTTTTTTCTTCTATTCTCTCTACAGACTCATATTCATTCTGTTTATTATCAGCATGGTTTTCTATAGTCACATCAAGACTTCCTGTATTAAAACCTGAATTTTGAAAAGCCTGATAAAGATCTGACATATTCTGTTTTAAGAAATCACCTGTAGTTTCATTAAAAGCAACAAAGTTTGCACTTATTTTCTTATCACTGACTTCTATTTTTAAAGTAACTCTACCCAGGTGAGGTGGTTTAAGTTCAAGTTCCATTATACTTTTTTTATCCTGCAGCATAAGTTTTGCCTGTTTTACAATCTCATCAAAGATACGATTTGTTTTTATAATATCAGGCAGGTGTTCTTCTTTTATAATCTTATTGTTTGTAATTTTTGATTGAGGAGTCTCTTTTGTAATAAATGAATCCAAATTTTTTTTCAAAATTAAAGGTTCATTTTTCTGATTTTCTGCAATTTTTATTTGCTCTGATTTTATATGTTCATGAGAAACTTTCTGTTCTTTTGAAAGATGTGATCTTTTATCTACTGTGATATTTATCCTTTTTTCATTTACTGCGATCTTTTCTTCATTGCCAACTGTAACAGTAAAAAAAGCATCGCTTGTTTTGGGACTGGAATCTTTTTTATGTTCTGATAATTTTATTGACTTAAGAAACTCTTTCAACAGAGTCTTAGGTTCTGACGAAGACTTTAATCTTTGAACAAGATTTTTAATCTCTTCAGGATTTATCTTTTTAAGCAAGTCAAAATCTTCTTTTGCTGGTTTTAATTTTGCAAGTTCAAAGACAAGTTCAATCTGATGTTGCAAATCTAAAATAGTAGTTTTATTGAAAAATTTATGAATTGTGGAATTATCTTTATCTGTATTTGTATTTTTCTTTTCTGATGAATCCAATTTAACATTTTCTGATATTTTTTCTTTTACCTGATTAACCTGAGAATTTGATATTTCTTTTTTTTCAGAATTTTCAGGATTAACCTTATGAGTTTTCTTTATATCTTTTTTATGCTCTTCTTCTTTTTTTGTATTTATTTTCATTTCTTTTTCAAGGAATTTATCAAAAGAGATGCTGGACTTTTCTTCAACTTTCTTTGTCTGTTTAGGAAGAACTGACTTTTCTTCAACATTAAAGAGAGCATCAATTTTTACAGATACAGCGAAACTATTCAAGAAGAGCACCTCCTTTCTTTAAAGAGTTCATCAATTTTCCTCCTGCAGCATCATCTTTTTCTGTATTACACTTGCTCTTTTAGGTTCAAGCAAAGAGAGAAGATAAGGCACTATAGAATTTCTTCCTTCAGATTGAGCCCTACGTTCCATTTCTCTGAAGATATCTATTACTATCATATCATCCATCTCTTTCAAACGAGCGACTGCTTCTTTTGGAGGCATAGATTCAATATATATTGCCTGTTGAATAACATTCTTTTTATAGTTTGCATATTCATTTTTACTCTTTTCAAATTCAGCAACCATCAACTGAATCTCTTCACGCTCAGAAGCAAGAGATTCTTCTTTGCTTTTTAATTCAGCTTCTTTTGCTGCTATAGTTTTTTCTCGTTCTTTCAATTTATCTTCCCATACAGAGAGGGAGTATTCTTCTTTCTTTTTCTCTTCTCTATTCAAAAGCAATGGATCCTCAACATTTTCTATTGCAAGTTTTCCAACCAAAGGCAAAGAACTAACCACAGGTAAGAAGATTCGTCTTATATTTAAGATACCCATAAGATCAAAAAGAAATAAAGCCATTATGACAAGCATAACATTGAGAAGAAGATAGAATCTCAATTTTTTATTCAAATCTTCACTTACTGGTTTTTCTTTTGCCACTCTGCTAAACTCCTTTTTTGTTATAAAGATTCATTACTTTATTAACATAATTTACAGTTTCAGGGATATTGGGTATACCATTAAATTTGTCTACTTTTGAAGGCCCTGCATTGTAAGCAGCAAGAGCCTTTTGAATATCATTATCATAACGCATAAGAAGACTTCTAAGGTATTTTATACCACCTTCGATATTATCAGAAGGATCGAAAGGATCTTTTACATTAAGTTCTTTTGCTGTTTCAGGCATAATCTGCATTAACCCTGCAGCACCTTTAGGAGAGACTGCATAAGGATTAAAATTTGACTCAACCGTTATCATACTTTCAACAAGTTTATCATCAACTCCATAACGTTTTGAAACTTCAGTTATGATATCAGAGAATTTATTTGTATCATTTTTTGGTAATGTTTCTGTCTTTTTATCTAAAGTAGTAGACGGATATAACTTTGTAATTTTTTCGTTTATCTCTTGTATTCTTTCAGATACTGCTATTAATCCTTCTAACATTATCTTCTCCTGATATATTGTTTGATTGTATACTCAAACTTATTTCATGTAACTTTTTTTCTTCTTCTTTACGGCAATCATACAGATATTTTTTCTCTTTTTCTTTTTTAAGGCTTTCCACTATTTCTCTTTCATTTTTTGCTTTTACATATAAAGATACAACCTTATTTTCTTCTTCTTTTATCTCTTTAAGAACTAAATCCTGATTTTTAATAAGAGATTTAAGTCCTTTTATATAATGTTCATATCCTATAAGATCAAATAAAGATAATTCTTCTTTTCTATTTTTCATTTCTTCATTAATCAATCTGACTTCTTCAAGAAAACTATTCTTCTTTGCAAGTTCTTTATTATACATTCCTCTTATTTTAGCAAGTTGCATTTTGATTTCATCTTCTTTAAATTTTTTCCATTCCATATATTTCTGCAATCTAAATTTAAATCGTTTCATTGTTTATCCTCTCTAAAAGGTCTTGGAATCGTTCCTCAACCTTATCGCTTGAATTATCGTCAACTTTATGTTTTTCTCCAGTAAAAATTTTATCAAGATATTGAAGAGTCTCTTCAAAAGAACTTTTTTCATCAACATCCTGTTTTAAGAAAGAATTAACAGCATCTATCATTTTAATTGCAAAATCTACCTTAGGATCAGAACCAGAGACATAGGCTCCAAAACGTATAAGATCATAAGTTTCTCTATAAGAAGCAAGGATCTCTCTTATCTTTTCTGCTTTTGATCTATGGTCTTTTGTAACAACAGAGTTCATAACTCTACTTATACTGGCTAATACATCAACTGCCGGATAATGATTCATCTCTGCCATATTTCTTGATAAAACTATATGTCCATCAACCAAACCTCTTACAGCATCAGATACAGGGTCATTGATATCATCTGCTTCTACAAGAACAGTATATATACCAGTAATACTTCCTTTTTCAGATACACCTGCTCTTTCAATAAGTTTAGCGAGTTCAGATAAAACCGAAGGAGGGAATCCACCTAATCCTGGTGGTTCACCATTAGCAAGACCTATCTCTCTCTGACTTCTTGCAAAACGTGTTATAGAATCCATCATAAGCATAACATTATTACCCTCATCTCTAAAAAACTCAGCTATAGTTATTGCAACATAAGCTGCACGAATCTTTGCAAGAGGAGTATCATCTGCTTTTGCAACAACGACAACAGACCTTTTCAGACCTTCTTCGCCAAGACTCTTTTCTATAAATTCTCTAACTTCTCTTCCTCTTTCGCCTACAAGAGCAATTACATTAATATCAGCCTCAGTATTTTTTGCTATCATACCCATAAGAGTAGACTTTCCAACACCTGAACCTGAAAATATTCCAACACGTTGTCCTTTTCCAAGAGTAAGACATGCGTCAATAGATCTTATACCTGTTGCAAGAGGTTCTTTTATAAGATTTCTTTTAAGAACATGCGGGGAATTGTTAAAGATCGGTCTATTTACAGAACTTATAACTTTAGGCAACCCATCAATAGGTTCAGTTTCTGCATTTATAACTCTGCCGAGAAGATCATAAGAGAGATTTATTCTCAGAGGTGAACCTGTAGCTTTAACTTTGCAACCCTGCTGGATTCCCTGGATATGTTGATAAGCCATTAAAAGTGTTGCAGCACCACGAAAGCCTGTAATCTCTGCAGGAACAGGTTTTGAATCAGGATTCACAAAAACATAACAGAGTTCTCCTATCTTTCCATGAGGACCTTTTGCTTCAAGAATAAGTCCATTTGCATTCTGAATAAAACCTTCATATCTCATAGGGTCTGTTTGCATAACAATATTTTCATATCTATCCCATATTATTTTAGCAGGTAAATAAAGAGGGTCTTTTTCTAATACAGTTTCAGGAGATTTCATTTAGCATTCTCCGGGGTCTGTGAATTTACTTCTTCTTGTTTTTCTTTATCTTTTTTTATAAGAGGATCAAATATAGTAAGGTGAGCTGTTTCAAGTATTTTATCTTCAAGTTCTTCAAGTTGAGATGCTATACGGGCATCCACATTACCGAAATCAGTCTCTATGATACAGCCACCTCTATCAACGCGGCTATCTTCAAGTATCTTTATATACTTTAAATCTTCTATCATTGAGATAAATTCTTCTTTATGTTCTGTAGTCATTTCAAGATCTGCTGAATTAACACGGATAATAATCTGTTCTTTACCCTGGACACGTTCAAGTGCTGCTTTTATATTACGGATAACAACCTCTTCATCTTTTGCTGTTATATGTTTAACGACTTTACGAGCAATTAAAAGGATTATACGGACTATCTGTTCTTCTGAATCTTCTATAATTTCTTTACGTTTATCTATAGCAGCCTGTATAATTACTTTTAATCTTTCTATCAGACGGTTCATTTCACTTTTACCGTCTTCATACCCGGCGTTATATCCTTCTTTGTATCCTTTTTTGATAGCATCCTCTCTTAAATCTTCAACCTCTCTTTTTGCTTTTTCAATCATAATTCTTGCTTCTTCTTCTTTTTGATTAATCTCTTTTTCACGCTGAGCAAAGATCTCTGCTTCTTTTATTTTAGCTTTTTCAACTGCAGATTGCATATGTTTAAAAGCCTGTTCTTCTGCTTCATGGATGATACGTTCTGCTTCCTGGCGTGCATTCTGAAGTATAGTCTCAGATTCTTCCTGAGCTTTTTTAACAAGGAGTTTATTTTCTTCAATTATAAGATTTTGTTCTTTTATAAGTTTACGTATCTTTTCCTGTTCATCTTCCACACGATTAACTTTTACTGTTTCCGGGCGTTCAAGTTTATATGTTTTTGCTATTTGAGATACTTCTAAAGATTTAAAAACATTTTTACTCATATATTTCCTCCGTTTTAAACTACAAGTTCATCTTCACCTGAGCGGGCAACAATTATTTCACCTGCATCTTCAAGTTTTCTTATAATATTAACAATCTTCTGCTGAGCCTCTTCAACATCTCGTATTCTGATAGGGCCCATAAACTCCATATCTTCTTTAAGCAGAGATGCTGCACGTTTAGACATATTTCTGAAGATTTTATCCTGGACTTCTGTATCAACTGCTTTCAGAGCTTTTGCAAGTTCCTGTGAATCAACTTCTCTTAAAACCTTTTGAATCGCTCTATCATCAAGGAGAACAATATCTTCAAATACGAACATTTTTTTCTTAATCTCTTCTGCAAGTTCAGGGTCTTCATCTTCAAGTGTTTCAATAATTGTTTTTTCTGTGCTACGGTCTACGAGGTTAAGAATTTCTACAATAGCATCAATACCACCTGCTGAGGTATAATCTTCACTTGCAAGAGTAGAAAGTTTTCTTTCAAGTACTCTTTCAATCTCTCTTAAAACATCCGGAGAAGTTCTATCCATAATAGCGACTCTCTTTGCAACATCAGCCTGAATTTCATGCGGCAATTCTTTTAAAATTAAAGATGCTTTTTGAGGATCAAGATAAGCAAGAATAAGAGCAATTGTCTGTGGATGTTCTCCCTGAATAAAGTTTAAAAGATGTGCTGGATCTGTTCTTCTAATAAAATCAAAAGGTCTTACCTGCAAAGAAGAGGTGAGTCTATTTATAATATCAAGAGCCTTCTGAGAACCCAAGGCTTTTTCCAGGACATCTCTTGCATAATCAAGTCCGCCGGAACTTATAAACTGTTGAGCCATCATCAATTCCTGAAATTCCATAAGGACTTTATCTTTTTCATCAGGTTCAACTTTATCTATACGAGCGATTTCAAATGTAAGATTTTCTATTTCATCTTCGCGTAGATGTTTAAAGATCTCTGAAGATATTTCAGGGCCTAAAGTTATAAGGAAAATAGCAGCCTTTTGTTTTCCTGTAAGTTTTTCTCTTTTTTTATGAATATGTTCTCGTAATTCCTGAGTATCATGTATAACCTGGTCAGAGGTTGAAGTAGCCTTTACAGGAGAGGTTGCTGGTGCTGGTGTAGATTTTGTTTTTGCCATATAATCCTCCTATTTATTCATTCATCCAGGTACGAAGGAGTTTAGCAACATCTTCTGGATGTTCTTTTGCAAGGGTTCTTGCATTTTCTTCCATTTCGAGGCGAGCTCTTTCTTCAAGAGAGAGTTGAGGTTCAAGTCCTTCTTTTTCTGCTTCAGCCAAAGCAGCCTGTCGCATAGCCTCAGCTCTTCTTGCAGCCTCCTCTTCAGCAAGTCTGCGTCTTCTTTCTGCTTCTTTCTGAATATAACGAATAATAATAGTAATAAGAAAGATTGAAAGTAATCCAACAAGTGAGAAAAGAAGCATACGTCTTAACTGACGACGTTTAAATTCTTTTAAATCTTCTTCAGCAAACTCTTTTG
>Ga0138355_1043436_pt1 | contig 14273 bp, 16 predicted proteins | sample YNPNP_1300MetaT_FD_101540 | JGI IMG/M metagenome (GOLD analysis project Ga0138355, IMG submission 101540) | Anoxygenic and chlorotrophic microbial mat microbial communities from Yellowstone National Park, USA - YNP NP_1300 MetaT (Metagenome... ...
CCGGCAGTTTCTCGTGCGCTTGTCCGGCAGGCAGATGAAGGCATCTCGCCTTGTTACCCCCTCCGCCTTGTTGGCTGGCGCTTTCATACTGTTCGCCATCCTCGATTCCCTTGATCACTCTTCTATCCCAGAACTCCGTGCCTTCGCCAACTCGATTCTTCTTGCTAACGGAGGGGATGGATGAAATTGTGTAGATACCTATGCCCGCGCGGGCGGGGGAGAAGGGATTTAATCAGCGTTTCCCTCATGGATATTACAGGACATGGTGTTGAGGCAGCGATCGGGGCTATGATTCAGCCGAGCATCCTCCACATCGAGGACCACCATGGGCCACCCGTCATCCTGGTGTTCGAGACAGATCCGCACGTGCCTGATCTTCGGCCTGTTCGGCGGGCTGCTCGCCGCTCCCGTGCTGGCCGAACAAACCACGATTCCCGGCGTTGAGGTCCAGCGTCTCGCGCGCTCCAACCAAAGCTGGAATGGGCATCTGCTCCCGGCCTATCGGCCAGAGCAACCCGAGATCACCATTTTGCGCTTTCGCATCGCGCCAGGCGCCCGGTTGCCGCTGCATCTGCATCCGGTCATCAACGCGGGCGTGTTACTGTCGGGTGAGCTGACCGTCGAGTCCAAGGCCGGTGAGATCCTGCATCTGAAAGCCGGCGCGGCCTTGGTCGAACTGGTGGGCGAGCTGCACTTTGGCTACAACTCAGGCACTGAGCCGGTTGATCTGATCGTGTTTTATGCAGGTAACACCGGGCAGCCCATCGTGGAAATGGCCGAGGGGGAAGCAAGGTACCAACACTGAGGGCTCAGCCAGTCGCGCGCGTGTGGCTGATGGATCCTGACTGGGTTCTCAGTCGCCATCGCGGCTTGGGTGTGTATCCTTAAAAATCATCCTGCGGCTCCGCACGTTCATCGGACGTCATCCAGGTGCGGTTCTACTGCATGAACGGCTTGAAGGTTTCAGACAGGCTCGCGATGGTTCGTCACCCCCTCACTCGGCTCCTGCCAGGTCTAATTTTGGCCTTGACCGCGTTCGCGGTCCCAGCCCAGTTCGATCCACCGACCTATCAGGGCGGACGAGGGCAATGGCAGTGGGAAGGGAATGTCGCCAAGACCATCTTCGATAACGGACTGGCCATTGCGATCGCCTTTTCGACTGACGACGACTGTGATACCGCCTACTTCGGTCTCATCGGCAACGATCAGGTCACGTCGATGTCCTTCATCATCGACCAGCACCAATACAAGCCGCTCGACGTCAAAGCAGTCGATGCCGGAAACGGCACGCCGCTGATCGGTTTCCCACTTTCGGATCAGGCGCTCTACGACCTCAAACACGGCCAGATCCTGCGCGTGCTTACCGATCAAGGCAATCTGAATGTTGGACTCACGGGTACGGCCCTGGCGTTCAACAACGCCTACGGCAACTGTCTGCTCATGCTTCAGAAGACGACGCTGCAACCGAGTAACAGCCGTCTCAACGCCGAACAGGCAGGGGCGCCGTCCAAGCCGTCTGCGCCCGACAAGCTCTCGCGCATCGAGCTGGAGAACGGGACGGTGATCGTCATGTTCTCAGGCGAATTCGAGGCTGGGGATGGACAACGCATCATCACGGCGCTGGAGGAAACTGGAGCCTCGGCCCTCGGACTCAACAGCGTCGGCGGGCTAGTCTCGGAAGCACAGATGGTCGGCTACTATCTGCGCAGCCACAACCTCGATACGATCGCTGGTGAGGTGTGCGCCAGTGCTTGCATCTTTGCGCTGGCCGGCGGCGTAGATCGGCTGGCCATCGATGGGGCGCGCATTGGCCTGCATCAGTCCTATGTGCCCGGCGGTGGCAGCCTGGAGGATGGTCAGCGTCTGGTCGGCAACTATATCCGCTACTTTCAGAGCATGGGGGTCGATGCGGAGGTGGTGGCCTTGGCGGCGACCATGCCGAGTGAGGGGATCCGCTGGATCGATCCCAAGCGGGCGATGGAATTGAAGCTCATCGGGGCGGTTTTGCCCTGATGTCCGAGTCGTAGAGGTCTGCATCATGCGTCGATTCACACTCGTGTTCCAGTTGCTGGCGGCCTGGTCGATCCTGTTGCTCGCAGACCCAGTCTGGTCCGATCCCAAGCCTCACCCCATGATCAAGTATGGGCGTTGTCCCAGCAGCTATCGCGTCAGCGGTGACTATTGCGTCCCCAGCTCGCGCTCAGCGTTCGCCGTCGAGAAGCGGGGCCGGTGTCCCAGCGGCTATTTTGTCAGCGGAGACTATTGTGTTGCTGGGTCACGCGCACGCATGGCCATTCCCAAAGTGGGGCGCTGTCCTAGCGGCTGGACTGTGAGCGGGGACTACTGCCTGGAACGGCGCTGACCGGCAGGCGGATGGTCGGCGGTGGGCAGCGGTCCGGCGGCTAGACTCAAAAGCCCAGGGCGTCACGAAGGGGCGTCGGCGGTTCGGCTGGGCGAGTTGTGGTTGCGTGCTCGGGGTGCTGTTCGTGGCAGGGGTGCTTTCGATGTCCCGGCCCCAAAGGCGCTGCTTCGGATCTTTCTGGAAGCGCCGTCCTAAGACGGCGGCCACCGTCCCTCATCCGCGGCTCGATAGCCGTTCCATATGCCATGCAAGCTCGACATCGCGCTCGGTGATCCCGCCGGCCTCATGCGTGCTCAGTGCCACGCGCACATGCGCATAGGCGTTGCTCCAGTCGGGATGATGGTCCATCGCCTCGGCGATCAGGGCCACCTGGGTCATAAAGCCGAAGGCGCGCACGAAGTCGGGGAAGATAAAGGTCTTGCACAGCTGGTCGCCGGAGAGCGACCAGCCGCCCTGACCCAGGGCGTTGAGGTCGGCAAGGGCGGTCGTCAGGGCGTCGATATCGAGTCGTGTCGTGGACATAGTGGCCTCCAGTCGGTATCAGGTCTCTTGGTTTTTTGAGGAGATGGGCGCACGGCCCATCTGATTGCTACCTGGACTTTCCTCAATGCTTTACGCCGGTCTAAAGACACTCCATCTGTTTGGCGTCGTGCTGTTGGTCGGCAATGCCATCGTCACCCTGATCTGGAAGCTCGCCGCCGACCGGATCCGAGACCCGCGGGTGTTGGCCTTCGCCCAACGGTTGGTGGTCGTCACCGACTGGTGGTTTACGGTCGGCGGTGTGGTGCTGCTTGTGCTCGGCGGCTACGGGGCGGCGCTCGTCGCGGGACTCGATGTCCTGAACGTCAGCTGGTTGGTCTGGGGACAGGTCTTGCTGGCCCTCTCGGGTGCGCTCTGGGCCGGCGTGCTGGTCCCGGCGCAGATCCACCAGGGCCGACAGGCGCGAGCCTTCGTCGCGAGCGGGGAGATTCCGGTGAGCTACTGGCGGGCGGGGCGACGCTGGGCCGTGTGGGGCGTGGTGGCGACCGCACTGCTGCTGATCGCCATCTGGGTCATGGTGGCCAAGCCGGTTTGAAATCACGGGGTCAAACCCGGGTTTAGGGTGCCTGGGGTGGCGAAGCATCCGCCAACAACGGGAAGTACAGGACGCGATTTTGGTTATCATGAGGCCCTATGCGTGATGATCGGAGTTTTACGATGCCATCGGCCCATCGTCTGTCATCGACCCACCGCCTTCGCCTCTGCCCGGCCATTTTGATATTCGCTGCTGTTTCAGCCGACGCCGGGCCGTTGCCGGATGGCTTCGTCCATCTTGGGACCCTGGCACCCGAGATCGTGCAGGACATACGCTATCACGGCAGCTACAACTTCGTCGGCCAGCCCATCGACGGCTATCTGGCGCCCTCGTGCATCCTGACCCGCCAGGCGGCCGAGGCGCTGCGCGACGTCCAGGCCGAGGTGACCCAGGAGGGACTCCGGGTGCGGGTCTTTGACTGCTATCGCCCGACCCGGGCCGTGGCGCACTTCATGGGTTGGAGCCAAGATATCGCCGACCAGCGCATGAAGCTCGCCTTCTATCCGCGGGTCGATAAGGCCGACTTCTTCCGCCTGGGCTATGTGGCCGAACGCTCGGGACATTCGCGCGGCAGCACGGTGGACCTGGCCCTAGAGCCGATCGGTACCCCGGTCGATGTCTCGGCGGCGCTCGCGCAGCGTCCGTTGGTCGATTGCACGGCCCCGCACGCCGACCGCTATCCGGACACCGCCCTGGATTTTGGTACTAGCTTCGACTGCATGGATCCGCGCTCGCACCCGGATAACACCGAGGTCTCGGCCACTGCCCAGGCCAATCGCGCCCGACTCGCCGCCGTCATGGCCCGGCACGGTTTCCGTCCCTTGCCCGAGGAGTGGTGGCACTTCACCCTTGAACAGGAACCCTTCCCCGACACCTATTTCGACTTTCCGGTGACGGCGCTGGGCGAGTGAAGTCGGATCCAGGCGGCTCATGGGGTCGGCGCGTCCGTCAACCGCAGCGCCGTCAGATAGCCCATCTCGGTCTCAAACATCGAATCCCAGTGGCCGACTTGCAACAGCCGTCGAGTGCGGTCGATGTCGCGGATGTGCAGACTAAAGACGTGTGTGACACCACAGCCGGCCAGGAACGCCGGGTGCGCCTGGGCCGAGAAGCCGACCAGTAACTTGAAACGCGCTGCGCGTGCCAACGCCAGGATCGGTGCCAGGGTGTGATTGAGCAGGGTCGCTCCGGTGAGGATGAGGCCATCGGCCTTGGGCAGCCAGGCCCATTCCTGGGCGTCGGGCAGGGCGCCGGTACGATGGCCCGGACTACGCTCGAAGACCACATGGGGAACGCCTGCCTCGGCCAGTCCGGCCACCAGCGGTCTCATGTTGCCGATGACCACCACGCGGCGCGCCTCCTGTTCCCTGACCCAGCGCACCACGCTCGGGCGAACCTCCGTGGTCTCGACGCCGGCGAATCCCTCGCGCGCTAGACGATGCTGCGAGATGGCGTTGATGACCGCCAGCGCGAGACAGCGCTCCAGCGGATGGTCGGCCAGGATCCGGCCGGGCAGCGCAGGCAATGGCCATTCCTTCCAGTCGAGCGGTAGCCCATCGTGGCGTGGCCCCGGTAAGCTGGACTCGCCGACCGGCGTCAGGGCCAGCCCGAGTGCGCGGCGTCCCTCGCGGTCGCGGACCAGCGCCCAGGAGATGGGCTGGCCGAGGCTGAGATCCTCCAGGATCAGCGGATGCCCGGCCAAGTCATCGACCGCGCGGTGGGCCAGGGTTTCGAGCAGGGGATCGCTCAGCCAGCGATGCGTGTCCGTCATGGCGTCACAGGGGGATGAAGACTGAATGCCCGGCCAGGTCATGGCGCACCACCGGCACCCGGTAGACCTGCTCGACCTGCTCCGGGGTTAGGGTCGCCATGGCGCCGGCGTCATGACCGCCGGCACCATCCAGCAGCAGGAAGTGATCGGCGAAACGCAGTGCCAGGTTGAGATCGTGCAGCACCACCAGGGCGACCAGATCACGCGCACGGGCCGTTTGCCGGATCAGGTCCAGCACCTCGAGCTGATTGGCCAGATCCAGATGATTGACTGGCTCGTCGAGCAGCAGCAGGCGCGGCGTCTGGGCCAGGGCGCGTCCGATCAGGACCTTTTGCAGCTCGCCGCCGCTGAGTTCGGTACAGAGACGCCCGGCGAAGGCACTCAGACCGAGGTGCGCGAGGATGTCGTCGACCAGCGCTAGATCGGCGTCCGTGACCTGCCAGCCAAGGTGCGGGAGGCGCCCGAGCAGGATGGCCTCGTAGACGGTGACGGCCGCGGGTGGCGATTGCTGGGGCAGATAGGCGATGCGCCGCGCGCGGGTCGCCCGGCCAAGGCCGGTGAGTGGTACGCCGTCCAGATGCAGGGTTCCGGTCTGGGGCCGAAGCAGCTGGGCCAGCGCCTTAAGCAGCGTCGACTTGCCCGCACCGTTCGGACCGAGCACTGCCAGCAACTCACCGGCCGGCATTCTCAGATCCAGCCCGCGCACCAGGATGCGCCCGCCATAGCCCAGACCGAGATCGCAAATCTCGAGCATCTCAGTGACTGCGACTCAGTGACTGCGACTCAGTGACTGCGACGCCGCAGCAGCAACGCCAGCAGCAGTGGCGCGCCGAACATGGCCGTGACCGCCCCGACCGGCAGCACCACCGGGGCGATGATCAGGCGGCCCAGGGTATCGGCGCCGAGCAGTACGATCGCCCCCGCCAGCGCCGCGTAGGGTAGCAGATAGCGATGATCGGCGCCGATCAGCAAGCGCACCAGATGCGGCGCGATGAGTCCGACGAAACCGATCACGCCGAGAAAGGCCGTGGCCACCGCCGCGAGCACCGCCCCCGCCGCCAGTGCCCACAGGCGCAGCGGAGCGACCGCCACACCGAGGGCACGGGCACTGTCTTCGCCCCAGGCCAGGGCGTTGAGCGACCAGGCCGCGCGCCTCAGCAGCAGAAACAGCGGCGCGAACGCGCCTGCCATCCAGGCGACCTCGCGCCAACCCGCCTTGCCGAGATCGCCGAAGGTCCAGAACAGGGTCGCCGCCGCCTGGGTGTCGGTGGCGAAATACTGCACCAGCATGGTTCCAGCGCTGGAGAAGGCGCCGAGCGCGATACCGGCCAGCACCAGCGCCTCGGGGCGCAACCCGCGCAGCAAGGCCAGAAGCAGGATGGCCCCGGCGGTTCCGAGTGCCCCGATCAGGGCGGCGCCGACCACCAGAGAGGGTTCCTGAATGACCACGGCGTTCGGCCCCAGCCGGTTCAGCTCGCCTGCGCCCAGCAGAACGATGGCACAGGTGGCGCCCAGGGCTGCACCCTGGGAGACCCCCAGCGTCATCGGTGAGGCGAGCGGGTTACGCAGCACGCTCTGCATGATCGCACCCGCCAGACCCAGGCTCATGCCGGCGAGTAGGGCGGCGAGCAGACGCGGCAGACGGATCGACCAGATGATGTGCGCCGCTGGATCAGCGGCTCCGGGGCCAGCGGTCAGGGCAGCCAAGACGGCCTCGGGTGTGAGCACATAACTGCCCTGACCCAGGGCATAAACCAGCAGGCTGGCCAGCAGGATCAGGAGCGCCAGGCCTGTCAGCCGGCGCCGCCCGGTCTGGCGCCGGAAGACGGCACGCGGCGCGCTCAGGACACTGGCGTCCACTGCCCGGTCTCCAGATCCAGCCGGCCCAGGCCCAGACCCTGGCGCGCCAGATCGGGCAGGATATCCGCACCGAGGAAGGTCCGCAGGATGGCACTGGCCCGGGCCTGGACATCGAGATCTGCCAGGGCAGCGGGATGGAGCACCCTGGCCATCATCCAGGCATTGGCTAGGGCATTCTCGACATTGGTGTTGTAGGCGTTGAACGGCAGGGTCAGATAGACCCGGCCCTCGCGTACCGCACGCAGACCCTGGTAGAAGCCAGACTCCCGGGCATACTCGGCCAGGATGCCGGCCAGTCCACCGCCGTCGATGAAGAGCACCGGCGGATCCCAGAGCAGGATCTGTTCGCGGTCGATGAACAGATGACCAGCGGGTCCGGCCCGATCCGCCAGGTTGTCGGCGCCCGCCCAGACGAGTGGCGGATGTCCCGACTGGGTGCTGGTGAGTCCATGGGCACCCTGCAAGCTGACGCCACCCACATAGGCGGTAGCGGGCGACTCATTGGCCAGACGTTCGCGCAGCTCGGCCAGGTTGGCGGTCAGGAACCCGGCCAATTGCTCGGCGCGCGCCTCAAGGCCCAGGGCGGCGGCCAGGGTATGCAGCGAGGTCAGCAGGTCATCGATCCGCAGCAGACCAGGGCCGCCATAGCTCAACGGCAATACCCGGAGTCCAGCGCGCTCGCGCAGGGCCTGGATCTGTTGGTCGTCGAGTGTGACGGTCACGACCAGGTCCGGACGCAGCGCCACAAGCTGCTCCAGATCCGGCAGACGGCCTGGACCACCGGGTCCGATCGAGGGCAGGTCGGTCAGTCCGGGTGGCAGGGCATAGCGATAGCTGCTGGTCGAGAGCGGGCGTCGCTCTATGTCTTCCAGCCCGACCAGACGCTCGGCGGCCCCGAGATAGGTGAGCAGTCGCAGCGCGCCTGGGCCGACGGCCAACACCCGTTCGGCACCCACCGCCCCGCTCGAACGCCAAACAGGCGCGGCCAGTCCGGCGGCGAGCAGGCCCAGGAAGTGTCGGCGCGTGCAGGCGGTCACAGCTCGACGTCCAGCGTCAGCATGGCGGTGAAGGGTGCGCCCGGATAGTAGCTGGCACTACCGCCTTGGTTGTCGTCCGAGGCATTGATCACCGCCACATAGTCTTCGTCGAAGAGGTTGGTCAGTTCTAGCGACACCTTGAGCGTCTTACCCGGCCACAGACGCTCGGTGCTGTAGCTCAGGGTCAGATCTGCGAGCAACACGGCGTCGATTGACTCTTGGTGCTGGGAATCGCCGTGACGCTCGCCCAGGTAGCGCAGTGCCGGGCGTAGCTCAAAGTCGCCGAGGCGATAGATGAGGCCGGCGTGCGCCATCCATTCCGGGGTGTCTACCACCTGCTTGCCCTTGGTGTCGAGGGTCGTGCCCTGATAGGTCAGATCCGCATCGTAGGTCAGGCGGGTATAGGTCGGGTTCAGGTAGAGCCTGAGCGCATCCGAGACATAGGCATTGATCGCCAGCTCCAGCCCATAGCCCGTGGCCTCACCGATGTTCTGCTGGTAGTTCACCGGCTTGCCTTTGACCAGAACGCGGGGGTCAGACACGCTGGTCAGCAGGTTCCGGTATTGGCCGAGGAAGAGCGTCGGCATGATCTCGATGCGCTCGCCGCGAAAGCGTAGCCCCAGATCGATGGTATCAGACTCCTCCATGTCATAACCGGAGAACAGTTCGTTCAGCGTGACCCCGGCGGCCCGAAAGGCGGCGCGGTTGCTGTTGTAGGTATTGATGATGGGCAAATAGGAATAGGGCCGGATGAAGCCCCGGCCATAGCTGGCATAGACCTGGGTCGCGGGCGTCAGGTCGTAGGAGAGGCCGAGCGACGGCAGCCAGATGTCATGGGTGCGTGCCTCGCGGTCCAGGTCCGGGGCGCGCACCAGGGCATAATCAGGTGCCCCGCCTGTGGTGTAGCCCTCACTCTTGGAGTCCTGGAACTCGAAGTATTTGAGTCCGGTCTGCCAGCTCAGCGCACCGAGACGTCCGGTAAGCTTGGCATAGGGACTATGGATGTAGGTCGTCCCTGTGGTCGCCAGCACGCCATAACCGCGATAGCTGAGCCCGCTGCGGGTGATGGCAGAGTTCTGGGTGGTGATCTCCATGGCGTTTTGCTCATAGTGATACCCCATCAATGCCGTGATCCCCTGGATCTCAGTGCTGGCCTCGGCGATCAGGCCCCAGCGATCGATGTCACGGTTGCGCTCCTGTACCTGTCCACCGCTTGCCGTGGTGCCCTGGAGGATCCTGGCGTCCTCGGTCGAGGAGTAGGGTTTGAGGGTCAGACGGGTGTCGGCGCTGGGCCGATAGGTCAAGACCGAGAGCAGATCCGTATTGAGGTAGGAACCGCGGTTGTAGTCGTAGTAATAAATGTCCTCGGACGCGTTTCCGGTACGGCTGGTGTTGAAGTCCAGATCCAGGTCCGCGTCCGGCCCCGCGACCTGCGCATAGGTCAGCGCCCGATAGAGGTGCTGTTCCTGATCGTTGTGATTGAGCCAGAGCTTGAGTTCGAGGTCTTCACGCAGCGGCTGGACGAGCGCCAGATTGGCATTGATCCGCGGACCCAGATCGCCCGGACCCCGCCACTTGTCCGCCTCTGAGTAGGAAGCGGCGCCGGCGATCCGGGTGCCGCTCGCGTTCAGGCGCCCGGACTCCAGCCGAGCATAGGTCCGGGTGAAGTTATCTCCACCCAGTCGCTGATTGAGTTTGGCACCGGCTTCCTCACCCGGCCATTTAGGATGCAGGACAATGGCCCCACCGCGTGTGCCGACGCCGGTCCCGATATCCGCCGGGGTCGCGCCCTTATAGACCGAGATCGACTCTATGTTCTCCAGGTCATAGAGATAATCCCGTGGACCGATGGGGTTGCCGCCATAGTTCGGTACCCCTTCCACCGTCAGAGTGCCCAGCGAGCTGCGCACCCCGCGCAGACGCACGCTGGATTGCTCTACGCCCAGTCCGCGACTGTCCGGTTGCTCGGTGCTCACGCCCGGAAGTAGATCGATCGCCGCCCAGACCTGGTTCGCCGCCTTGGTGCCCTGGATCTCGATCCCCTTGGTCGTGACCGCCGTGCCCGTATAGACCTTCTCCTCGGTCTGCTTGGTCGGTGTTAGGATGCGCTCAGCCTCGACCTCGAGGGGTTCGAGGGTGATGATCTCCTGCCCGCGCACCTCTGACCAGATCAGCCCCTCAGTGAAAAGGACGAGCGCGATCTGAACGAGTAATGAGCGTCGCGAGTACATGCCAAAGTCTCCTTAACGAGGCGGAGAAGGTTAGCCTGATGTAGCCACACTTGGATGTCGGGACACTTGGTATGATAATTTTAAGGTACATAATACACAACTACCGAGGCTGTAAACCTGATCAGCGCCTCGGCGAGAAGAGGCCGACTTAATGACCGATCCGATGCGGATGGTATTTCCAGCCTTTGTGCGGGGTATCATGCCGTCCAATAGAGACGCGCCCCTTGCGCCGGCCAGCGACACGCTCGCTGTGATCCCTGGACTCGATTGGGGTCATCTGGTCATCCAGGTGGCGCACCGGTTGGCGATCGTCATAGATATGGGTGGTCCGGTGATACTGGCGCTGGGGGTGCTCTCCGTGGCGGCCTTGGCCATCGTGCTGCTCAAGCTCTGGCAGTTTGGGCGGCTGCGTCTCGGCGCGCTCGGCCCTGTCCAGGATGCGCTCACACTCTGGAGACGGCACGAGGATGAGGCGGCACTCGCGCGTCTGCGTCGGATGCGCTCGCCGGTGGCGCGGGTCGTCGCGGTCGCCATGGTGGGACTGGAACGGCCCGACGTCGAGCCGGCACTGCTGCGCGAGGAGCTGGTACGCCTCGCGAGCGTCGAGCTGGAGGGGCTGCGTAGTTATCTGCGGACCCTAGAGGTCATCGGCACCCTGAGTCCGCTGCTGGGACTGCTCGGTACGGTGCTGGGGATGATCGAGGCCTTTCGCCGGCTCGAATCGGCCGGGACCCAGGTCGATCCCGCCATCCTCTCGGGAGGGATCTGGCAGGCGCTGCTCACGACCGCCGTTGGCCTGAGCATCGCCATCCCGGTGGTACTGGCTCACACCTGGCTGGAGCGGCGTGTCGAGCGTTGTGGACACCAGATGGAAGACGCCGTCACCCAGGTCTTCACGCGCGATCTCCTGCCCATCGACCTGGAGGTCGGGCCGGGGCACCAGTCCGCCGCGACCGATGCGGCCCAGGTCAGCGATGCGGCTTGAGTGGCGCGTGCCGCGCCGTCCTAACCCGATCGGACTGACGCCCCTGATCGATGTCGTCTTCATCCTGCTGCTCTTTTTCTTGCTTGCCTCGCATTTCGAGGCGCGGCGTGCGCTCCCTATTGACGCAACGCAGACGGCGCTCGCGGAAACCGCGGACTCGGACGTGCCCAGCCTGTCGATCCGGCTCCACGCCGATGGCCATATCGATCTGGGTGACGTGCGGCTAGAGCAGGGGGCGGTGGTGGAGCGACTGCGCGACCGCCTTCGGCAGCAACCTGAGCTGCGCGTCCTGATCCATCCGGATGCCGAGGTCGAGCTTCAGGCCCTGGTCTCGCTGATGGACCGGATCCTGGCGCTCGGTGTGACCGAGGTGACCCTGGAATGAAATTCATCCAACCGCACCGCCGGTCGCCTGGTGATACTGGGCTGATCCCGCTGATCAATGTCATCTTACTGATGTTGATCTTCTTTATGCTCATGGGGCGGCTGACACCGCCCGAGCCGCTCAATGTGACACCACCCACCGCAAACACGGGTCGCGCGCCGACCGAAGCACCGATCCTCCTGCTCATCGATGCCGAGGGGCGGATGGCCCTGGACGCTCGCCCTATCGAAGCCGACGCGCTGATGGGGCGGATCGCCGCTCTCGCTGATCCGGCATCGCAGCCCGTGACCATCAAGGCCGATGCTCGGCTCAATGTCGGCTCATTACGGGCCGTGCTGACCCTGTTGCGACAGGCCGGAATCGCGCGCGTCGATCTGATGACGGTCGGTCGGCCATGATGGAGATCCGCGTCCATCACTGGCTGATCGCGTTGATGGTGGCCGGTGCCGCCCATGTGGCCCTGCTGCTGGCGTGGCCGACACCGTCTTGCCCAAAATCCCAGGTAGGGCCTGTCTATAGCCTCCGGCTGGCGGCGTCCAAGCCCTCCAAGGGCGCCGACTTGGATGAACCGAGCAAAGGCCACGATAAGCAGGAACCGCGCGCCCCTGATCAGCCGACTCTGACGCCGCCCCCTTCTAAGCCCATGCCAAAGGCGGCGATTCAGACACCCCTGAGCGCACCAACGACGCCCAAGACACAGACACCCGAGTCAAGGGTTGCGAAGTCTGGCGAGGGCACGAAGACACGCACGCGCGAAGGACCCAAGCGACTGGTCGAGACGCGCCAGGGGCGTCCCAGGCCCGTCACCACCAAGACGCCGGCGCCGACCAGGCCGATGGCCGGCGTCGAGGCAAGCCCCGAGATCCCCTCAACCCAGGCGCAAAGGACCCAGGGCGGCACCGAGGAGAGGCTCAACCGGGCGGGTCACGGAGGATCAGGACAGGGCGCCGATGACGGCGGCGTCGGCACGGGTGTCGATCCGGCGGATATCCACAGTTATTACGCCACGCTGGTCGCCTGGCTCAAGCGGCACAGGCGTTACCCGGAGTCGGCGCGTCGACGCCAGGAGCAAGGCACAGTCCAGGTGACCTTCAGTATCGACCGGCAGGGACGCCTGCTGTCGCACCGGATCGAGTCGAGTTCCGGCCATCCGGTGCTCGACCAAGAGGCGAGGTCCCTGCTGCAACGGGCCTCACCCATGCCACCCATTCCGGCCAACCTGGCCCAAAATACCCTGACCGTCACGATACCGATCAGCTTCAGCCTCCACTGAACCGGGGTCGGACAGGCGCCAGACCTCGACCTCGATCCTGCGAGCCGGGCATGGCCGGTTCGAAGCGCGCGAGCGTTTTTAAGTGCGTCTTTGCTCCACGGGGATGCCCTTCTCATACCAACCGCGGCTGGCATTGACCATCCGCACCACCAGGAGCATCACCGGTACCTCGATCAGCACCCCGACCACGGTAGCGAGCGCGGCCCCAGACTGGAACCCAAAGAGCACAATGGCCGTGGCCACCGCCAGCTCGAAGAAGTTCGAGGCCCCGATCAGCGCCGAGGGGCAGGCGACGCTGTGTTTTTCACCGACCAGACGATTGAGCCAGTAGGCCAGGGCGGCGTTGAAGAACACCTGGATCAGGATCGGCACCGCCAGCAGGGCGATGACCAGCGGCTGGGTGAGGATCTGCTCGCCCTGGAAGGCAAACAACAGTACCAGTGTCAGGAGCAGCGCGACGATCGAGGCGTGGCCCAGGGTGTCGAGCGCAGTGTCGAAGCGTTCCTGACCCTGGGCCAGCAGGATCTTGCGTAAGACCTGGGCGATGATGACCGGGATGACGATATAGAGCAGCACCGAGATCAAGAGCGTCTCCCAGGGGACGCTGATCGACGACAGACCCAGCAGCAGCCCCACGATCGGCGCGAAGGCAAAGATCATGATGGTGTCGTTGAGTGCCACCTGCGACAGGGTGAAATAGGGATCGCCCCCGGTCAGTCGGCTCCAGACAAAGACCATCGCGGTGCAGGGCGCGGCGGCCAGCAGGATCAGCCCGGCGACATAGGAATCGAGCTGCTCGGACGGCAACCAGTCGGCGAAGAATCCACGGATGAACAGCCAGGCCAAGAGCGCCATCGAGAACGGCTTGACCGCCCAGTTGACGAACAGGGTGACGCCGATGCCCTTCCAGTGATCGCGCACCTGATGCAGTGCACCGAAGTCGATCTTGATCAGCATCGGGATGATCATGATCCAGATGAGCACGCCCACCGGCAGATTGACCCGGGCCACTTCCAGTTCACCGAGGAACTGGAAGGGGGCGGGCAGGAGCTGGCCGAGCGCGATCCCGACGACGATACAGAGTGCAACCCACAGGCTCAGCCAGCGCTCGAAGACGCTCATGGCGGCGCCGGCGGCCTGTTTGGCGGTGACTTCACATTGCGCACTCATAGATGTTGACCTGTGAGTAAACAACCCTCGACTGAAGTCGAAGGCTTTATTGTGAGACGCAGCAAACATGGTTGACCACATCCCCAACATTGGGCGTGTTTACAGCCGCCCTTGGCAGCGGGGC
>Ga0138355_1063584_pt1 | contig 14230 bp, 10 predicted proteins | sample YNPNP_1300MetaT_FD_101540 | JGI IMG/M metagenome (GOLD analysis project Ga0138355, IMG submission 101540) | Anoxygenic and chlorotrophic microbial mat microbial communities from Yellowstone National Park, USA - YNP NP_1300 MetaT (Metagenome... ...
CACTTCGTGCCGGTTGTCGGCCTTCGCCGACAACCCATATGTGCTCGTCTGAGAGACCTGGTCGGCGAAGGCCGACCAAAGGCCTGCGGCCCAAGAAGGGTGACTTCAGTCAACGCTGAATAGGCACAGGACGAGCAGTTACCGTAACTATTCACGCCGATTGAAAATCGTCCTCCCTGGGCACTTCGTGCCGGTTGTCGGCCTTCGCCGACAACCCGTATGTGCTCGTCTGAGAGACCTGGTCGGCGAAGGCCGACCAAAGGCCTGCGGCCCAAGAAGGGTGACTTCAGTCAACGCTGAATAGTTACCAGTTACCTACATCTCCTTTATCCCATACGGGAAATCGTACTCAGCCATCTTCTCCATAAACGGGTCCGGGTCGAATGCCTCGGGTCCCAGCACCCCTGTTCCCTTCCATACCCCGCTGTTGAGCAGGTCCCAGGCGATGACCGGGTTAACCGCCGTCTGCCAGACCACGGCCTGCACGCCATACTTCTGCATACAGGTCTCATTGTCGGCGACCTGGTAGATGTAAACCTGGCGCGGCTTGCCATCCTTGATTCCTTAACCCACGTGCCGGCGCAGGTTTTGCCAAACATCTTGTCGCCCAGGTGGGCCGGGTCGGGCAGACAGGCCGCGACCACGTCGCGCGGCGCGACCATCACGCCTTTGACATTGATCGGTTCCTTGTTATCCAGGCCGAGCATCTTGATCGTCTTCAGCACGCGGATGAACTCTTCGCCCAGGCCGTACTTGAAGGTCACGCGCTTGCAGTCAATCCAGCGCGGGATGAGCAATACCTCCTCATGCTCGACGTTGACACATTCGATCGGGCCGATCCCCTCCGGGAACTCGAACACCTCCGGCTCGGAGAACGGCTCGGTGGTGTACCAGCCGCGCTCCTTATCCCAAATCACCGGCGGGTTGAGGCACTCCTCAATCGTCGTCCAGATCGAGAAGTTGGGGGCGAACTCGTAGCCGCGCACCTCCAGGTTGGCCCCGTCACGCACGCCGATCTCCTCGATCTCGTCAAAGAGATGTTTGGCGGCATACGCGGCGAAGACATCGGCCAGCCCAGGCTCGACGCCCATCCCCACCACTGCCAGCAATCCCTTTTTCTCCCATTGCTCCGCCCGCTCGAACTGGTAATCGCCCAGTTTGACCCCGCACTGGCGGTACGGATCGGTCGGGTGCGGTTTTGAGAGCGTCATTGCCATATCCATATATGTGCAGCCATATTCGAACGCCGCGTCGAAAATCTGCTCGTTGAAGATCGGGTCCACCGCGTTATGGATCAGGTCAACTTTGTATTTGCGCGCCAGGTCCAGGATGAGCTGTTTATCACTGGCGTCCACCCATTCCTCGGGGAACTTGTCGGGCCGGTTGAGCTTTTGCGCCACCTCTCGCACACGCTCGCGGTTATAGTCCGCCAGGACAATTTTTTCAACCCAAGGCTTATCCTTAGCGACGACAGCAATCGCCTCGCCGACGCCGCCCACACCAACCAGCAAGACTCTCATCGCTAATCCCTCCTATGTAATGATGCAGGATGCAGGGTGCAGGATGTGGAAGTTTCGTGTTGCGTGTTGCGTGTTGCGTGTTTCGTGTTGCGTGTTGCGTGTTGCGTGTTGCGTGCTTCCTGCCTCATTTCCCCAGTCTGATGCCCAAAGGATTACGCATATCCACCGGCCTGCCATGGAGATCGGTCAGCGGTTTGGGCGGATCAAGTTTCTGCGTCAGGAGAGAAACGCCGATAAACAGCACTACGGAGGCGATGAACGCCGGCGTCGAAGCGATATAGACCGCATCCCAGACCGCATCATCCACGTACCCGCCGCAGGCCTCCAACGTCGTGGGATAGTAAACAAAGGTCAGGACAATCCACAACACCGTGCCCCCCACGAGCGACGCCATCGCGCCAGCGTGATTGCCCTTCTTCCAGTACATGCCTATGAGGTATGGTGCGACCATGCCGACCAGGATCGTCGTGCAGCTCAACACGGCCAGGCGATAGATCGTCGCCGCGAATAGTGCGATGAGGAGGCTGACGATGCCAGTCACCAGCAGGCTGATGCGCGTCAGCCACAATTGAGCCTTGTCGGAAAGGTCCGGTTTGAAGACTTTGACGATGTTCTCGGTGAACATCGTCGCCCCGGCCAGCATGGAGCTGTCGGAGGTGCTCATCAGCGCCGAGGCCAGCGCCGCGATGAAGATCGCCACCAACAGCGGTGGCATGAACTTCATTGCTATAGAGACAAGCACGAACTCCGTCTGCTCGATTTCCAGGTCCGGGCCGATGGCACCGTAGGCCGCCACGCCCAACAACGGTGGAAGGACGCCGAAGATCAGGTAGAGGATCGCTGCCAGGTAGGTGGCCTTGACCGCCACCGACTCGTCCCTGGCCGCGCAGGTGCGCTGGAGATAATCCTGCGCCGGGATGCTGCCCAGGCCGACCGCCATCCAGGCTGCCAGGTAGTAGAACCAGCCCAGGTAACCGGTGTATCCCAGGTATCCTTCCTCCCGGATCGGCCACAGCGCGAAGGGTTCCGATACGTTTTGGGAGCCGGCCAGGCCAAGGAAACTGCCCAGGCCGCCTACCTTGCTTACCACAATGCCGAACGTGATGATCAGCCCAAAGCAGATCAGGAACATCTGGATAAAGTCGAGGGTGGTGTCGGCCCACAGCCCGCCCATCATCGTGTAGAGTGTGACGACGGTGGCAACCAGGATCATGCCGGCCTGGAGCGGCCAGCCCAGGAGTGCATTCAGGATGCTCCCGCCGGCCACAATCTGCGCTGCGGTCCAGCCGAAGTAGGTGATGATCTGCAGGACCGCGCCCAGCACTGACATCGCTTTGCCGAAGCGGCGCTCGTAGAAGTCCATCAGCGTCAGGTACTCGGCCCGCCGCGCCAGGCGCACGACCAGGAAGCCGGAAAGGATCAGACACAGCGCCGCGCCAAAGGGGTCGAACACCACGCCCTGGAAGCCGAAGCGGTAGGCGCTGGCGCTGGAGCCCATCAGCGTCTCGGCGGCGAACCAGGTTGCCATGATGGAAGGACCGGCCATCCAGACGGGCAAACGCCGACCCGCCACGACGTAGTCCACCGTGGTCTCCACACGTCTGGAGGCCCAGTAGCCGATGCCCAACCTGACCAGGAGGATAACAACGATTCCCCCCACAATCAAACCTGCATACTCGTACTCCATTTTGCTGGCCCCTTTCTGTTAATATGTACAGGTGACGGTCACTTGTGGAGTGACTGTCGCCTCACCTGGCCTTCAAGGCATCCCTGAAGACTCCCACCGCTGTTTCGACCTGCTCGTCGGTGACGACGAGGGGCGGCATCCAGCGCACAATGTTATCATAAGTTCCACACGTCAACAGCAACAGGCGTCGCTCCAGGCAGCGCCCGATCACCTCTCTGGCGACAGCGGAGGCCGGCGTACCGTCGGCGGCGGTGAACTCGGCGGCGACCATCAGCCCCAGCCCACGCACATCCCCGATGACCGGGAACTCGCGTTGCAGTTCACGCAGCCGGGACAGGAGCAGCGCGCCCATGCGCTGCGCATTTTCCAGCAGCCCCTCCTCGCGGATGACCCGGATGGTGGCCACGGCAGCAGCGCAGGCGACGGCGTTCCCGCCGTAGGTGCCGCCATGCGAGCCGGGCGCCCAGCGCTCCATCAACTCCCGCCGCGCCGCCACGCACGAGAGCGGCAGCCCCGAAGCCAGCCCCTTCGCCATCACCAGAATATCCGGCACGACGCCGAAATGTTCGACGGCGAACCACCGGCCGGTGCGCCCAAAGCCACACTGAATCTCGTCGGCGATGAGCAGAATCCCGTGCTCATCGCAGAGGCGGCGCAGACCGGCCATGAAGCCCGGCGGCGGCACGACGTACCCCCCCTCGCCCAGCACCGGCTCGACCAGGATCGCTGCTGTCTCCGTGGGCGCGGTCTGGGTCTTGAGCAGGAACTCCAATTCGCGCAGACAGAACGCTTCGGTCTGCTCGGGGCTCCAGCCGTAACGGTACGCATACGGGTACGGCGCGACGAAGACGCCTGCCGGCAGGGGTTGATATCCGGCGCGGTAGATCGTCTTGGAGGTGGTCAGCGCCATCGCCAGCGCAGTGCGGCCGTGGAAGCTGCCCTGGAAGACGATGACGTTGGGCCGCCCGGTGGCGTGACGGGCCAGCTTGACCGCGCCCTCGACCGCTTCCGCGCCGCTGTTGGAGAAGAAGAAGCAATCAATCGGGGGCGGCACGATGGAGCGCAGCTCCTCGACCAGCTCTAAAAGCGGCCGGTGGTAGACGATGTTGACCTGCCCGTGCAGCAGTCTGGCTGCCTGTTCCTGGATCGCCTGCACCACACGGGGGTGGCAATGGCCGGTGTTGGTCACAGCGATGCCACAGGTGAAATCCAGGTAGCGTGTGCCGTCTTCGCTGTAGATATAAGCCCCCTCCGCCCGTTCCGCCACGATAGGGGTGTAGCGTTTCCAGACAGGGGAGATGAGGGTTTCCACAGGTTGTGATTCGTGCATAGAGCCTCCTTCGTGATGTGCCGCAGAGGGGCAGAGCGACGCTCTGCCCCTACTCCGCATCCCACCCACGCAGCCTGTAGTAAAGCGGGAGCAGCCGCTCCAGGTCGGGCAGGTTGCCGGCCGCGCCGCCGGAGGGCCGCGGCTCCTTCAGCAGGCGATGGGGCAGCGTATCGTCGGCGCGGGTGATGCCCAGCCTAAGGTTGATACTCCGTTTCAGGTTGAAGAGCCGCTCGCCGGTGCGCAACAGATCGTCGGCGCTCCAGTCCCAGCCGGTCGCCGCGCTGACCAGCGCCGCCGTCCGCGCCGGGTCCAGGCCGCCCTTGATCATGAACTTGCACAGCCCCAGCGGGTTGAAGACGCTCAGGTAGTTCTGGAACGCGATCACCAGGCGCACGGTCTCCTCGTTTGAGGCCAGACGGTCGTAGGGGCCTTCCTGCCAGCCGGGCCACTCGATGCCGTAGCCGCGCCAGTAGGTGCCGCTCTCCAGGTGACAGGCACCGCGGTTGGCGGTGGCGTAGTTGAGTCCCATATCCACAAAGGCGCGCGGGTCGTGGTAGGCCACTTCCAGCCCCCTGACGTGGACGGCAAACGATGCCGCCTCCGGCCCCAGCCGCGCCGCCGCCGCGCGGACGCCTCCGGCCAGCAGCGCCCCCAACCCCTCGCGCCGCGCGATCTGTTCGAGCAACGTCAGCACCGGCTCAGGCTCGCCCCACGCCAGGCGCAGGCCACCCGCCTCCTCCGGCGCGATCAGCCCCCGCTCCGTCGCCTCGGTAGCGAAGGCGATCACGCCGGAGGTGGAGATCGTGTCCAGCCCCAGGTCGTTGCAGCGCGCGTTGATCGCGGCAAGCGCCTCCAGGTCGTCAATCAACAGGTTGCCGCCGAAGCCACATAACGTCTCGTACTCCGGCCCCTCGCCCCAGGTGCCGGCGTAAGGCCCTTCCTTCACCTCGATCACTTTGCCGCAGCCGACCGGACAGGCATGGCAGAATGTATCACGCACGCGCAGCCTCTGGCGGATGGACAGACCGGAGATCGCCTGCGCACCTTCCGGCCAGGAGCCTTCTCGCCAGTTTTTGAGCGGTATACCGCCGAATTTCTCCGCGCCGGGGATACCGCCGGCCGTGCCGGTCAGCGCCATCCCTTCGGAGCGGGAGCGGATGTAGGCGTTGGCCTCCCTCACCAGGGCGCGGAAACGCGCCGCGTCGGCGTATGTGGGGCGCGACACGGCGTCCCTATCCCCACCGTACATCACGATTGCCTTGAGGTTCTTCGACCCCAGCAGCGCCCCCATCCCGCCGCGTCCGGCGGCCCGGTTGTGCGCCTGCCCGCCGACCATCACCCCGGCCAGCGGGACACCGTTCTCCCCCGCCGGGCCGATGCAGGCGACGCGGGCGCCGGGCGCGGTTTCCTTCAACAGGCGTTCGTGCGTCTCGAACGTCCCGCGTCCCCACAGGTGACCGGCCTCCCGCACCTGTGCCTGCCCGTCGTGCACCCACAGATAGACCGGAACCGCTGCCCGCCCGGTGATCACCAGCCCGTCCAGCCCGGCGAAGCGCAGCTCCGCCCCCCAGTGGCCACCCACGTTTGACTCGTTCCAGATGCCGGTGAGGGGAGAGCGCCCGCACCACGACGTCCGCGCCGCGCCCGGGGCAAAGCTGCCGGTCAGCAGGCCGTTGAATATAAGGATGGGGGCAGTGGGGAGCGTCGGATCCGGTAAGTCAGGGAGTTGAGAAAGCAGGTAAGCTGCCAGGCCACTGCCCAGCAACCATGTCGAGACATCCCCGGCGGTGACCGGCTCCTGGGTGACTGCGCCGCTGCTCAAGTCCACCCGCAGGTACTGCCCGGCATATACGCTCATCCGGCCTCCTTTCAAACCTTATGAACTGCCGATTCATGCTCCTGAGCCAGGCGCTGAAACAGCCGTGCCACCTCGCGGATGGGGAGTTTGGCCGCCGCGTCACGGTAGAAACGGGCCGTTGCCTCTTCCAGCGCCTGAGATTGAGCCTGGAGCGCCGCCGTCTCGGCCTGTGGATTGAGCGTCACGGCGTAGGCGTCGCTATCAAGCCCGGTGATGGATTCCAGGATCATTTCGGCCACGCCCTCGCGACGCGCCTGCTCCAGCCGTGCCAGCCTTTTACGGGCGGCCTGCGCCAGCTCCTGCAGGGAGGGCACAACCTTGCCTGCTGCCTCATAGAAGGCCGCGCTCTGCTCCTCTATCTGCATCGCAAAGCGCAAAATCGCGCCAAAGGTGCCCAGTTCCATGACGTCCCTCCAACATTTCCAGATTGCGGGGAACTGAACTCAGAACCACCGGCTGATGACCACTTTCCGGTCGGTAAAGAACTGGATCGCGTCGCGGCCCTGGCCGTGCAGGTCGCCGAAGAAGGATTGCTTCATCCCGGCGAAGGGGAACGTGGCGATGGGGGCAGCGATGCCGATGTTGACGCCGATGTTGCCGCATTTGACGCGGTATTTGAACTCGCGCGCCCATTTCCCGCTGGAAGTAAAGATTGACGCCGCGTTGCCATAGGGGATGGCCTCGATGATGGCCAGTGCCTCCTCAAAATCGGCCACCGGGATAATGCCCAGCACCGGACCGAAAATCTCCTCCCGTGCAATTGTCATCTCGGGGCGCACCCGGTCGAAGATCGTCGGGCCGACAAAGTAGCCGTTGGGGTTGCCGGCCACGGCGACCCTGCGGCCGTCCAGCAATAACTCTGCTCCCTCCTGGACGCCTTTCTCGATATAGCCCAGGATGCGCTCCAGCGCCTTGCGCGAGACGACCGGTCCCATCTGGACACTCTCGTCCAATCCGTCGCCAACCTTGATGCGCGCCGCGGCCTCGACCAGTTTCGCCTTGAGCGGCTCGTAGATGTCACCTGCGGCCAGCACGAGTGCGCCGGCCAGGCAACGCTGTCCGGCCGTGCCAAAGGCCGAGGTCAGGATCGCCGCGACCGTCCCATCCAGCACGGCGTCGGGCATCACCACCAGCGCGTTCTTGGCTCCAGCCTGGCACTGTGCCCGTTTGCCGTTGGCCGCTGCCGTGGCATAGATGTACTTCCCTACCGGCGTCGAGCCGACGAAGGAGACACCCGCCACATCGGGGTGTGTGAGCAGCGCATCCACCACGCCTTTCGCGCCATTGACCAGATTGACCACGCCGGGCGGAAACCCCACCTCATCCAGCAGCTCGAACAGCCGGTTCTGGCTGACCGGGCAGACCTCGGAGGGCTTGACAATATAGGTGTTGCCGCAGGCAACAGCATAGGGCATGAACCAGAACGGCACCATTGCCGGGAAGTTGAAGGGCGCGACGCAGCAGAAGACGCCGACCGGCTGGAGGATACAGTCCTCGTCAATGCCGGCGGCGATGTCCTCGGCGTTGTAGCCCATCATCAGCGAAGGAACGCCGGCCGCCACCTCGACATTCTCGATGGCCCGACGTACTTCACCCCGGGCCTCGTCCAAAATCTTACCGTGCTCGGTGGTGACGGTGCGGGCCAGTTCCTCAAAATGTTCCTCCATCAGTTCCTTGAGGCGGAACATATAGCGCGAACGCACTACAGCGGGTGTCTCGCGCCACTCCTGGAACGCTTCCTTCGCGGCTGCCACGGCCCGGTCAACCTCATCAGCCGTCGACAGTGGCACGCGTGCGATGACCTCGTCGGTGGCAGGGTTATGCACGTCCAGCAGCTCACCCGACGTTGAGGCCACCCATTCGCCGCCGATGTAGTTCTTGAGTATTCCGTAATGCATAACTTCCCCCTCTATCAGGAATTGGTGATGTCTACCAGCGCCCGCTCAATAATGTCAAGCCCTTCATCTAACTGTGCCCGGTTGATGCACAGCGGCGGGACAATGAAGAGCAGATGTCCGTTGATGAAAGTAAACAGACCATTCTCACGCAGAAACATGCCGATCCGGTTCATCTCGGCGCTCTTGCCGCCCCACGGCGCCAGCGGCTCTTTAGTTGCTTTGTCCCTGACCAGCTCGAGCACAGAGAACAGCCCGATGTAGCGCACATCGCCCACTATGGCATGGCGTGCCCTGATCTCCTCCAGCCGCTGTCCGAGATATTGCCCCATGGTGGCGGCGTTTTCGATCAGGCCCTCTTCCTGATAGACCTGCAACGTGGCGATGGCGGCAGCACAGGCCAGCGGGTGGCTGCTGTAAGTCAGGCCACACCAGAACATTCTATCCTCGAAGAACTGCGCGATTTTTTCGGAGACGATCACCGCACCCAGCGGCACATACCCGGAGGTCAGGCCTTTGGCGCAGGTGATGATGTCGGGCACAACACCCCAATGATCCACGGCAAACCACTTCCCGGTGCGTCCAAAGCCGCTCATCACCTCGTCGGAGACGAGGAGGATGCCGTACTTATCACAAAGCTCGCGCATGCGCGGCCAGTAATCATCGGGCGGGACGAGCAACCCGTTGGAGCCGGTCACCCCTTCCAGAAAAATCGCCGCGATATTCTGCGGACCCTCGAAGCGGATGACATCCTCCACGTGAGTGATACACTCGCGATGGCAGGTCTCGCGCGTCCAGCCAAAGTGACAGCGATAGCAGTAGGGGTCGAAGACGTGCACGACGCCCGGGATGGCCGGCTCCGCCGGCCAGCGGCGATGGTCGCCGGTGAGTGCCATCGCGCCGTGGGTGGCGCCGTGGTAGGAGCGATAGCGGGCGATGATCTTATGCCGTCCGGTATAGGCCCGGGCAATCTTGATCGCGTTCTCGTTTGCCTCCGCTCCGCCCAGGCAGAAGAAGGTCTTTTTGAGATTGCCGGGGGTAATCTGCGCCAGCAACTCGCCCAGCCGCCCACGCGGCTCGGTGGCCAGCGCCGGCTGGACAAAGCAAAGTTGAGCCGCCTGCTCCTGGATGGCACGTACCACCCTGGGGTGCTGGTGGCCGATGTTCAGATTCATCAGTTGGGAAGAAAAGTCCAGATAACGTTTGCCGTCGGCGTCCCAGAAGTAGACGCCTTCACCGCCCACGGCAGCGATGGGGTTGACAGCGGATTGGATGGCCCAGGAGAAGAAAGTGTACTCCCGATTCAGGCGCACGATTTCCTGTGCACTCAGTGTTGTCATCAGATTGCTCCTCTCCGGAAAACCGCCTGTCTATCAGCGGCCATCAACGTTTCACGGCTCGCACCACGTCCTCCATCACATTAAGTGTCTCATCCACGACAGCATCGGAATGAGCATAGGACATAAACCATGGCTCACGTGGATCATAGTCAGGCATAACCCCGCGCGCATAGGCAGCCCGGATCAAGCGCAGGTAGTAATCATGGTCGCTACGTGTCCAGCTCCGCTGGTCGGTCGGTTTTTCGGAGAGGCCGATGACGGGCGAGAACATGGCCGGGTGGCCGCAGATGGTCATCGGGATGCCGGCGTCGTCGAAGATGCGTTTAAGCCCGGCCTGGAGGCGGCGTCCGCGTTCGGCGATAGTCTCCAGGATCGGCTGATTCGCCAGCAGTTCCAGCGTCGCGGCCGCCGCGGTCACCCCCACGACGTTACCGGCGTAAGTGCCGCCGCAGGCCACCCCCACGCCGACCACTTCCATGATCTCCCGCCTGCCACCGAACGCTGCCACGGGATAGCCGTTGCCAAGGGCCTTGGCATAAGTCGCCAGGTCGGGCAACACGCCGTAGACCTCCTGCGCCCCGCCGCGTGCGATGCGAAAGCCTGTCTTGACCTCGTCGAAGATGAGCACGATGCCGTACTCGTCGCACCGGGCGCGCAGCAGCTCCAGCCAGCCCGGCAGCGGCTCGATGGCAGCGCAATTTCCCATAATCGGCTCGACCAGGATCGCCGCCACTTCATGCCAGGTGCGGCGGATGGTCGCCTCGAACACCTCGAAGTCGTTGAACGGGAGCGTGATGATCAGGTCGTGCAGAGCACGGGGAATGCCGGAGGTGGAAGGGATCGGGATAGGGCTGCGTCGGTTGCCATACGACTTCGGGTCAGTGTAGGTGGAGAAGAGGACGTAATCGCACATGCCGTCGTACTGACCCTCGAACTTGATGATCTTCTCACGGCCGGTGTAGGCGCGGGCGACGCGCAATGCGTGCATCACCGCCTCGCTGCCGGTGTTGGTAAGGCGCACCATCTCAACCGCCGGGCACATCTCGACGATTTTCTCGGCGACACTTACTTCGAGCGGCTGAGTGAAGGCGTAGACGACACCGTTTGCCAGTGCTTCCCGCACCCGGGCATCCACTTCTTCGCAGGCGTGTCCCAGGATGACCGGCCCGAAGCCCAGCCGGTAATCAATGAAACGGTTGCCATCTATGTCCCACAGGTAAGGCCCTTTGGCCCGCTCTACGAAGAGGGTATCCTCAGCACCCCAGTAACGGAAGTTAGAGCTGACGCCAAGGGGCATCACTTTGGCGGCACGTGGCCACATGGCCTGGCTCTTTTCGTGGTTAAAGTCCATTTTAACCCCCTCAATCACTGATTCTTTACCCCGGCCAGACTTACCGCCTGGGAATAACAGTACTTTACACACTGCGGATCGCCGCCACACAGATCGCACGCCAACGCCCGCTGAGTGACGGCATCGAAGTACATCGCTCCATAAGGACATGCCGGTACGCAGAGCGGGCTGCCTCCGCAGCCATCGCACTTCTGGAGATCAATGGTCAGCGGCTGCTGTGCTCCGGGGCGCGAGATTGCCCCGCGTGGGCATGCATCGATACATGGCGCCTTCGGGCAAGAGAAACAGGCCATCACCGCACTTTTGCCCTCCAGCGGGTTGTTGGTGACACGGATGCGCGCTCTGGTCGGGGCGAACTCGTCGAAATGCGTTGCCGAACAAATCAATTCGCACAAACGGCAGCCGGTGCACAATTTATTGGAAAACTTCAGCGGCATCATCCCCTCCTACTCAATCAGATCGGCCAATCCCAGCCCGACCAGCTTCTCCCGCGTTGGGACGCCATCATCGTCCCAGCCGCGCAGCCGGTAATATTCGCTCAGCGCGGCCTCGTATTCCTGGCGCGTGAAATTCCTTCCGGCTGCGGCGCCCTCGGGTAACGAGCGGTCGAAAATGGCTGATGGCGGGATGTCATCCTTGCGACGGAAACCTTCGCGCACGTTGAAGATACGGGCCAGATTCCAGATACGCTCGCCGATTGTGTAGATGTCGGCCTCAGTGTACGGCTGGCCAGTGCCGGCGGCGAGCAGCCTGGCGAGTGTAGGAGCATCTATGGCCCAAAAATCGCAGAAGATGCCGGTCCATTTGACAGAGTTGAAGTTTTGCAGCGCCACGGTCATCTCGGCCCTGCCCTCCAGGGTGAACGGATCCGCACCGGCGAAGGCATCGTTCGCCACCGTCCATGCGCGCATATGACAGCCGCCCCGGTCAGAGGTACAGTAGGCCAGTGCCATACCGTAGGAGCCGCGCGGGTCGTAGGCCGGGAACTCCAGCCCTTTATTCTCCATCACCAGATGGCCTGCGCCATATTTCTGAGCGATGTAGCGTGCTCCCCTGGAGAGTTCTTCTCCTGCCCCACGCCGGTAGGCGATGCTCTCGGTCGCTTCCAGAAACTCCTCTGCGTCACCGAAGTGGACGCCGAAATCGTGGATGCCCTCCTTCGCCATCAACATTGCCAGGCCCAACACATTGCCGGTGGAGATGGTATCCAGGCCCAGGTTGTCGCAGAGCCGGTTGAAAGCAGTGACCGTGTCCAGATCGCCCATTGCGCAGTTGGAGCCGCCCATCCCCAGCGTCTCGTACTCCGGCCCCTCCATTGGGCCGGCGGCGCTATGGGTGAACTGGCCGCAGGCCAGCGGGCAGGTCGCGCAGGCACGGCTGGCGTGCCTCCGTGCCAGCATAGCCTCCGAGTTGATCTTACCGGCGTTCTCGAAGACACCCTGGCTGAAGCCGCGCGTGGGCAGTAACCCCGCACCCTGGGAGAGATCCACGATCATCGGGGTGCCCGTGGCATTGGCCCACAGGTTAGCCTCGGTCAAAAGATTGTTGCGGAATATTTCCTCATACAATGCCAGAAACGAGCGCATATCCGGCACATGCACCGCGCCCGTGCCACGCACCCCGACGGCCTTGAGGTTCTTACTGCCAAAGACCGCTCCGGCCCCGCCGCGCCCGGCCTGACGGTATGCCTCCGAGGTCAGGCAGGCGAAGGGCACCAGGTTTTCGCCCGCCGGCCCGATTGTGAGCGTGACCAGATCGTTGTCGCCGGCCTGCGCTTTCATCCAGGTGTCCGTCTCCCAGATGCCCCGACCCCACATCGCTGTGGCGTCGCGGAGTTCGACCCGCTCGTCCTGGATCAGCAGCGCCGTTGGCTGCGGCGCTTTTCCGGTGATGATTACGCCATCATAGCCGGCCAGTTTAAGCTGGAGCGCAAACGCCCCACCAACGTATGAGTCGAGGATGGTGCCAGTAGCGGGGGAGCGGGTGCAGACAACGGTGCGCGCGGTGGTCGCCACACATGTGCCCGCAAGCGCCCCTGTGAAGATGACAACGGCATTGGCAGGAGAGAGGGGATCAGTGTGGGGAGGAAGCAGATCGAACAGATAGCGAAAGCCAAGCCCTTTGCCGCCGACGAAGTCCCGCGCCCAGGCCTCGTTAAGCGGCTCTGTGAGGATCATACCGGTGGCAAGGTCAACACGCAAGACCTTGCCGGCGTAGCAGGTTGTTTGTGTCATACGTAAGCCTCCATTATTTAGGGAGCAGGTAACTACCTGCGTGCCGACTAAAGTCGCCCGCCATAGGCCTTCGGCCTGCGCCGACGCCCGGCACAGCGTGCCCAGGAAGGCTGATTTCCAATCAGCGCATAGCGGCGGGCACCCGGGTAGTAATTACGACGAGTATATCTGTTCTCCCTGCGCGATCAGCGGCCTCGGCGGTGAAGTCTTGCCCCGCCTGTGCAGAATTTTTCAGGGCCGATTGAAATCGCTCTCTTCAGGCGCTTCGCGCCAGGTGTCGGCCTGCGCCGACACTACCTGTGGTGGTGCAGCAAGGCAGGGGCGATTGATTAATCGCCCGTACCTGGCGAAGGCCGACCAATGGCCGCAGGCCCAAAAGAGTGTACGGGTGAGGCGCACCTCGCCCCTACAATATCATCAGGAGTTACGCAGTTGCTGGTTCGTGGGACAAGGCTTTCCAGCCTGTCTGGACGGCCTGGAAAGTCCGTCCGTAAGTCCTGATCATTCCTCCTCGCTCTCCGCAGCACATACGGAACCGGGGATATCCCAGTCGTATACGTCCTTTAATATCAGCGGCACCAGGATCGTGCTTGTCTTCCTGACCCCCGGCACGTTGCCGACAACCTCGGTCACGAAGCGGTAGAGCTCCTCATTATCGCGGGCACAGACCTGGATGCTCAAGTCCCGATCTCCCGTCGAGCAGGCGACATAACTCACCTGTTCAAACTCCACCATCTTGTGGGCCACTTCGAGCACGCGCCCCGGCTCGATTTCCAGCCAGACATCGGCCGTCACGGGGAAACCGATGGCTTTGGGGTTCACGACAGCGCTGACGCGGATGATACCAGCTTGAATCAAGCGGTCAATGCGCCGGCTGACAGCACGCTCGGAGATGTTGCCTATGCGCCGCGCGATCTCGGCGCCGGACATACGGCCATCTTCGATCAGGAGATGCACGATAGCGCGGTCAATCTGGTCAATTTTGTGGCCCATTGTACAAGAGGGGAGAAAAGGG